>ERZ808037.196-NODE-196-length-64785-cov-5.345722_pt1 | contig 64785 bp, 55 predicted proteins | sample MGYA00380190_ERZ808037 | MGnify/ENA primary metagenome ERZ808037 (study PRJEB31490, sample SAMN06133399) | mouse gut metagenome | isolation source: J9 | host: mice | place: China: Chengdu | collected 2015-05 ... | reverse complement strand
TTGTAAAAATTATTGTTGACAATTTCGACAATTCGTATTATACTATCAAAGGTATCGAGGCGTGGCTCAGTTTGGTAGAGCGCTGCGTTCGGGACGCAGAGGCCGCGTGTTCGAATCACGTCGCCTCGATTATACCTGGCCAATTGGTCAAGAGGTTAAGACGACGCCCTCTCACGGCGTAAACCCGGGTTCGATTCCCGGATTGGTCACTGGCTGCGAAGAGCAGCCTTGTTTTTACCAAAAAGCTTCCGTAGCGCAGTCGGTAGCGCAACGCATTCGTAATGCGTGGGTCGCCGGTTCAAGTCCGGCCGGGAGCTTTTATAATAAAGGGATTTAAAAGGCAAAAAAGTGCGTAAACATCAGGGTTTGCGCACTTTTCTATTTTTACAGAACTCTTACATAACAACGCCGTAAGTATTAATATAAAGAATAAAGAAAAATTGTATTGGCTGTCTTTTTATGATAAGATAGACTGTATGAAGAAGTGATGTTTGAAACACTGAGAAAGGAATGAGAATATGGGACGATATTTAGATAGCAGAGAGCCTTTTGAATCCTATAGAGGAATTGCCGGGACTTGATTTTTTGTGGATAAGACATTGCTTTTGGAAGATATTTTTGAAAATGCTTATGGAGCTTGTATTAGCCTGATTTATAGAGGTTTGAGTTGATGTTCGAGAACGAGAAGATTTATATTGCAGGGCCGGAGCACTATGATGAGGATGCAAAAGCGGTATATGTCAGAATGAAGGAAAAGGTTCCGAATCTGGGAGTCGATCGGGAATACAGAGATATGACCGGAGCAAATGTAGAAGACTTTAATTATCCGGTGAATCTGATGTTCGCATGCTCCATGGATATTATGGAAGGCCGGTTTGAGGATGTGATAGCAAAAATTGCAGAGGTGCTTCATCAGAAAGAGGAAAGGTAAATGACAGAAACAGGAAGACTGGAGGGCTGCATTTTAGCAGCATCGGGAGCAAAAAAAACAGAGCTGGTGCTGAAAAATGCTCGAATTGTCAATGTATTTACAGAAACAGTAGAAGAGGGCGACATTGCCATTGAAAACGGAATGATCGTTGGAATTGGTGCATATGAGGGAAATGAGGAGAGAGATTTAAAGGGGATGTATGTATGTCCGGGATTCATTGATGGACATATTCATATGGAGAGTTCCATGGTTTCCCCAAAAGAGTTTGAACGCGCAGTTCTTCCTCATGGAACCACAGCTGTGATTACAGATCCGCATGAGATTGCTAATGTAGCAGGGGAATCTGGGATTCAATATATGATGAAGGCAACAAAAGATTTGAATCTGGACGTATTTTTCATGCTTCCCTCCTGTGTGCCGTCAACGGATTTGGATGAGGCAGGAGCTGTGCTTAAAAATGAGCATCTGAAGAGCTTTTACGAAAATGACCGGGTTCTTGGGCTGGCAGAAATGATGAATGGATTTGGTGTAATCCATAGTGACCGAGATTGCTTGGAAAAGCTTAAAGAAGCAGGCAGCAGACATAAGAAAATCGATGGTCATGCTCCCATGATGACGGGAAAGGAACTGAATGCCTATATCACAGCAGGAATTCGATCCGATCACGAGTGCTCCGATATGGCTGAAGCCAGAGAGAAGCTGGCAAGAGGACAGTGGATCATGGTGCGGCAGGGAACAGCGGCAAAAAACCTGAATGCTTTAATTGGAGTATTTGAGGCTCCTTTTTATCAGAGGGCAATGCTGGTGACCGATGATAAGCATCCGGGAGATCTGATTTCAGCGGGCCATATCGATGCGATTATACGCCAGGCAGTAAGGCTGGGAGCAGATCCCATTCATGCTGTTAAAATGGGAAGCTTTAATACAGCACAGTATTTTGGACTTGAAAATAAAGGGGCTGTGGCACCGGGATATGACGCAGACCTGGTTGTCCTAGATAGCCTTCAGTCGTTTCAGGCAGTACAGGTTTATAAAGCAGGAAAACTGGCAGCAGATCATGGCATTTTAAAGGTAGAAACCGAGGATGCTGTTGTTTGGCCGGATGAAATCATGCAGAGGGTATTTCATTCATTTCATATGAAGCCAGTTACCTGCGCTGACTTAAAACTGGAAGTAAAAGGAAAGAAACAGAGAGTCATTGATCTGACAGCAGGTGAGCTGATTACCAGGGAGCGTATTGTGGAGTGGAAGGAGATTCCGGGATATGCTCCGGGAGTAGATACAGAGCGTTATATTGTAAAAATGGCTGTATTTGAACGCAACAAAAATACGGGTCATGTCGGTTTAAGCTTCCTTGGAAAGTACGGTCTGAAAAAAGGGGCTGTTGCTACCAGTATTGGCCATGATTCTCATAACCTGGTGGTCGTTGGTGTAAGAGAGGAAGATATGGTTCTTGCAGCAAATCAGGTTTTGAAAAATCAGGGGGGGCTGGCGATTGCCTTAGACGGCTCCATAGCAGCAGAACTGCCCCTTCCGATTGCAGGATTAATGACAGATCTTCCTGCAGAGATGGTGGAAGAAAAGCTGGCAGAGATGAAGGGACTTTTGAGGAAGCTTGGGATTTCAGAAGAGATAGATCCGTTCATGACGCTTGCTTTTGTAAGCCTTCCTGTGATTCCGGATATAAGACTGAACACCTATGGGATTATTGATGTACCAAATCATCAGATAGTTGAAGCTGTTTTTTAAAATATGAATGGTTGAGTTCAGGGAGTTTCTTATGGTTATCAGATATATGGAAACGGATAAGGGTCATATCCATTACATGATAGAAACAGAGCCAACGATGTCCGTTAGACAATGGGGCGTTCACCAAAATTCCAATAAACGCAATGGTGAATTTTCCTAGGAAAGATCCCTTAGTCCCCGGCATAAACATAGGTTAAGGCAGGAAATCTACCCATGCAGAACAGGTGCATGGGCGGGTGGAGGAGGGCAGTATGCGGATTAGTGAGTTGAGATGCCGGGAAGTGATTAATATTTGCGACTGCAAGCGTCTGGGCTATGTGGGAGATATTGATTTTGACTTTGACAAGGGCTGTATTGTAGCGATTATTGTCCCTGGCCCGCCGACGATCTGCGGTTTTTTAGGGAGAGAAAAGGAGTATATCATCCCCTTTTGCAGCATCCGTCAGGTAGGGCCGGATATTATTCTGGTGGAGTTGGAGGAGAAGGAAAGGCCGGATAAGGGAAAGAGTTAGAAAGATTTGAAAAAATTCGGAAAAACCGGAAAATCCAAAAAAATTAAGAATATTCCAAGCCGTTCTCTTATCCTTTAAAGGTGGTGAGGTAGTCCTTCATCTGTAAATATTCTTCGTGGGTAAAGCAGATTTTTCCTTTAACCAGAGAGAAATGCCCGTCCTTTTGCATGGAACGTATGGCGCGGTCTAAGGTTTTGATATTCATGCCCAGTTCCTCGCCCAGACGTTCCCTGGTTTTTTGCAGGGTAAAGGAGCAGGATGGGGCTTTGTCATGAGCGGGTGCGTTGGTAAAAGCCTGTTCATAGAGCCGGACAAGGTGGTCCGCCAGCAGAAATACAGGCGGATAGTAAAGCTTTAAGCCATTGTTATAGGAGGAGCGGTAAAGCTTAAATGCCGTGCGCTCAGCCATCCTGCGCAGGATATGAATATCCGTATTAATCCAATGCTCAGATTCTTTTCGGGGAAGGTAGATAACGGTATTTTCCGTGAGGGCTTCGATGGTCACGGAGGTCTTCGGCATATTGGCAAGAAGCGTAACTTCCCCGATAAAATCAATGGCTTTGTTTGTTTCAATCATATAAATTTTTCCGTTTTCAAACTCATTAATTACCCGGTTTTCTCCCTTGGCGACGATGCCTAAGTAGTTTAAGGCATAGTCCTTCTGATGGATTAAACTGCCCGGAGGATGGATTTTTACATGGGAAAGCCTTCGCAGTTCTTCCGGCATGGTTTTTGTATAATCAAGCAATTTTGGCACTTCTTTTTCCAATTCCTGTAAAGTCATCTTTGGTTTCCCCCTTTATTATATCCTTTTCTGTGAGCATGCATTTTCTATAATTTTCCTGATTTCTAAGCGTGAATTTTCTATAATTTTCCTGATTTCTAAGCGTGAATTTTCTAAAGATACAACTCCTTTTTCTATCAATGAATCCAGTATAACAGCCCTTTGCGTTTCCTGCAAGGAAAAAAAGAAAATGGATTTTCGGGTGGTTTTTTGTGATAATAAACGAAAAACACCTCATTTGTCCTTTTTTTATCGTGACTTTTTTGCTAAACTATACCCATACAGGCGCTCGTAAACGTAAATCCTTTCAGGATGGGCGGACTTCGTTTGATAAGCTATGAACAAGAGAACAGAAGAATAAAAAAGTAAAGAAGGAAAACAAAAAAGTAAAGAAAGAAAACAAAAAACTAAAGAAGGAAAATAAAAAACTAAAGAAAGAAAGCAAAAGAAGTAAAGAAAAAAGGAGGAAGGGGAAATGGCAGAAAAAAAGGGGAAACAAGCGGCGAATTATGCGTATGCATCGCTGAAACAAAGGGTGAAGCTGGAGTGGAAAATCTACCTGCTGGCGTTTATTTTTATCTTTATTGCCGATAGTATCGGGCAGATTCAGATTCCTGTAGGAAATGGGAAGATTATTTTATTTCCGATATTTTATGCGATTATCCTGGGAGTGCTCAGCGGGCCGCAGGTGGCTAAAATGGTTAATAATAAGCAGGTAAAGGCAGCTTCCAAGCTGGTGGTTGTCGGGATTGCCCCGTTTATTGCAAAACTTGGAATTACAGCAGGGGCAAATTTTGAAACGATTTTAAATGCAGGTCCGGCGGTGCTGCTGCACGGGTTTGGAAGTCTTTTCAGCATCGTTCTGGCACTGCCGGTAGCCATCCTTCTGGGGATGAAACGAGAGGCCGTGGGTGCCTGTTTTTCCATTAACCGAGAGAGCCATATGGCGTTGATTAACAATATTTACGGATCGGATTCCGCAGAGGCAAGAGGCAGTCTTTCGATTTATATTGTGGGAGGAATGGTTGGAACGATTTACTTTGGGCTTATGGCTTCTGCGGTTGCCATGACCGGGCTTTTCCATCCCCATGCACTGGGCCTGGCTTCCGGTGTGGGGGCAGGGATTATGATGGCAAGCTCTTCCGCATCGGTGTGCGCGATTTACCCGGAGTCGGCAGAAACGATTAAAGCTCTGGCAAGCGTGGGAGAAACCATGGCAGGGATTACCGGAATTTATATCAATATGTTCCTGGCAATCCCGCTCTGCGATAAGCTGTATACGATACTGGAGCCGAAGCTTGGACGGTTTGGGAAAGAAAAGAAACAGGTTTAAATAAAACAGGTTAATCAAAGAGAGAAGGAGCGAGAAAAATGAGGTATGTGGAGTGGTTATTTTTACTGATTCTTAGTGCGCTTGGAACAGGATTTGCGAATTTTATTGGCTATGATGTGGGATTTTTTGATTCACTTCCGGGGCTTTTTATTTTGGTTGTTATTTCTATGCTGGGGGTGGTTTGTACGAAGGTTATTCCGTTAAGGTTCCCGATTGTGGCTTACTGTGCCATTATCGGACTGATCTTTGCCTGCCCTTTATCTCCGATCCGCATCTTTGTGATTGACTCTGTGGCAAAGATTAATTTCACTGCGCCGTTTACCATGGTTGGGGCGTATGCGGGTCTGGCGATTGGCGATCAGTTAAAGGCATTTATCAAACAGGGGCCGAAGATTATCGTTGTGGGACTTTTGGTAATGACCGGAACCTTTTTAGGGTCCTGTATCTGGGATTCTCTGATTTTAAAACTGAGCGGTGCAATTTAAGAAATTGTAAAAAAAAGGGAGGAAATCTGGATGGAAAAATGCAGTTTATTGATAGAAAATACTACGGTAATGACGGATGCCGAAACCATACAAACGGGGATGGATATTGCGGTCTGCGGGGAGAAAATTGCGGCAGTGGTTAAGCATGGGGAGAGGGAGTTTCAGGCCAAAAAGGTGATAAGCGGGAAGGAAAAACTCATTATGCCCGGGTTAATCGACAGCCATATGCACACCGGACAGCAGCTTTTAAAGGGGCTGGTTCTGGACGCGAAGCCCATTATCTGGACAAGGGTTATGCTTCCTTTTGAAAGCACGCTTACCTCTGAAAAGATGCAGCTTTCCGCAAAGGCGGCAGCCCTGGAAATGATTAAATCCGGCACATCCGGCTTTGTGGATGCAGGAAGTTATTTTATGGAAGCAGCGGCAGAGGTTTATGTGCAGAGCGGCCTTAGGGGCTGTCTTTCCTTCTCGACCATGGATGAGGAAGGGCTTCCCGAAAGCATTGCCATGGACGCCGTGCAGGCAGTGAAGGAAACCGATACATTGTATGAACATTGGAATCGTCAGGGGAATTTAAAGGTGTATTATTCTCTGCGTGCCCTAAATTCCTGTTCGGATAAGCTGACCGAGATGGCGGCCAAACATGCAAGGGATCGCGGTGCTATGCTGCAGGCGCACATGAACGAGTACCAGGGAGAAATTGACGGCATTATCCGGCGCGAGGGGATGCGGCCTTACGAATATCTGGAAAAGATGGGCGTTTTGTCGCCGAAGTTTTTGGGTGCGCACAGCCTGCTTTTATCCGAGGAGGAAAAGGAAATTATTGGAAAGTATCGGGTAAAACTTTGTCACTGCCCGTTCAGCAACTGCGGGAAGGCCGTGCCGGATACGCCGGATCTGGTAACGCGGGGAATTATTCCCGGTTTTGGTTCGGACGGGGCGGCGCACGGCGGGTTAAGTCTGTGGAATGAGATGCGGATTTTCCGTTCAGTGATGAATATTTACCACGGTGTACCGAAGAAAAATCCTAAGGTTATGCCGGCGGAACTGCTGTTTCGGATGCTTTTGGAAGGCGGCGCGGCGGCGATTGACGAAGCGGGGGAGTGCGGGAAGATTGCCGAAGGCTATAAGGCGGATTTTATCAGCATTTACCTGGATACGGGAAGGCTTATTCCCAGCGGAAACCTTCTCCACACTCTGTTTGAATGTGCCGAATCCGGGGATGTGCGCGATATGGTTGTGGGCGGAAAATGCCTGATGGAGGACCGGGAAGTCAAGACCCTGGATGAGGAGAAAATCCGCTTTGAAATCAGGAAATATATGGAGAAGGAAGGCGTGGGATTATGCTAATCGGACTGATGACCGCAGCGGCAAATCTGGTCGTAGGCGTATTTGTAGGGCTGTGCGGGGTGGCTGGATTTCTGCTTCCGATGTTTTATACCACCGTTTTGGAAATGCGTGTTTCCCAGGGGCTGGCACTCAGCTTTTCGGCCTTTATCGTGTCGGGAATCCTTGGATCGTGGAACTTTAAAAAGGCAGGGAACCTGGACGTGGGCTTTGGCTTTCGGTTAAGTATCGGAAGCCTTGCCGGGGCCGTTTTAGGCGTGTATTTAAACCGGATTATTCCCGAGGAGCGGGTGAAAGTACTGCTGTATCTGGTGGTGCTGCTTTCGGGGATATCGATTTTATGCAGGAAGGATAAGAAGGCAGGTGTACAGGAAAAGGATTCGGCAGTAAATGCAGAGCGCTTATCGGAAAAACAGAGTTCTATTTCAATCAGGAATAATCTTCCCCTGACCCTCCTTTTAGGCTTTGTGACCGGGGCCGTCTGCTCATTATCCGGCGCGGGCGGGCCTGTGCTGGTGATGCCGCTCTTGGTTTTGCTGGGAATCCCTGTTCATACGGCAGTGGGGGTGGCATTATTTAACTCGATATTTATCGGAATCCCGGCGGCGGCAGGCTATCTTTTACCGTGTGATTTCCTGGAGATTCTTCCGATTTTGGCGGTTGCTTTAATCGGTCACGGCGTCGGGGTTTTCTACGGCAGTAAAAATGCAGCCCGAATTAACCAGGGGCTGCTGAAAAAAGGGATTGCAGTGTTTTCAATTGGGATTGCGGTGTGGAAGCTGGTGGGGTGATGGTGAAGCATAGGGGGGGTAAAAATATAGGATTAATCGTCAAATATTAATTTCTTGAGTTTTTTGTCAAAGGTTGCGATTTCTATATTTTGCAATTTATGGTAAGCATACAATACACAATCTACGAAATCTAAATTTTTATTGCTAAAAGTTTCAAGGGCAAGAATAACAATATCATGCTCTTGACAGTTTACAAGTTCCATGAATTTCTTAATCGTATCTGTTACCATAGAGCGTTTTAAGGAATAAACGCCTTTTAACACATAAACGACCTCTGCAATAATTTCTGGTGTAACAGATACATTGCGGGTATTAAGATATTGTTCCGCTTTTTCAGCCATCTCTTTATTATCATCTAACAGATAGCGCAATATCATATTTGTATCAAACATTACCATATTTATTTACCACAGCACGTTCCCATGCTCCTTTTTCTTTTTCTGCCAATGAAGGATTAGCATAAGATGAGAGAATACCTCGTATTCCTCTGTTGGCAGGTATTGTTGTTGGTTCTATAAATTCATCCATAATGGTAATAATGACTTTTTGATTAGGCTTTGCAGTAATATTTTCCAGTGGTTGTATGGTTATGCCATCAAAATATCCCTGGACTGCTAACATAGATTTTCATCCTTTCTTTAATAAGAGTTATTTTTTGTGGTGGTTATCATCATGTTACCATAAATTTACTTATTTCACAATAGAAAAGCAATGAATAATCGTGAGTAACTATAAATGCAGAATTTCCGCCCCCAAAAGCCTTCCTTCTTCCTCCTGATGGCTGGAGAAGATGAAAAGCCTTCCCCGGCGGCGGGAGAGAATATAGCGGGCGGCTTCCTGTTTGGTATCTTCATCTAATCCTGTAAATGGTTCATCCATCAGAAGAATCGTCCCGGAAAAACATACAGCTCGGACAAGGGCGGCCCTTCGTTTCATTCCTCCGCTTAACGTGGAAACCGGACGGTTTAAACATTCTGCGGGGAGGAGCAGAGAGAGTTCTTGTTCGGCTGTACGGCGGTTAAGTTCCGGTACAGCCAGCAAAAGATTATCCACGGGACTTAAGGCTTCACAGAGCCGGTTTTCCTGAAATACAGCCGAAATCCTGCGTTCTTTTAATGCATTTGCTGAAATCCCGTCTTTATCACAAGAAGCATCTGAAATTTCCATTTCTCCTTCCTCTGCCTTTTCCAGTCCAAGAAGAATGCGAAACAGCGTCGTTTTCCCAAAACCGGAGGCTGCCATAATACACCACGGCTTCTCCGAAGAAAAGGAAAAATTCCGGCGGTTAAAAATCTCCAATGTTCCGAAATGCTTGCTTAGATGATGAATGGAAAGGGTAAATGGAGGGAAATTTTCTTTTGCCTGTGCCTGCAAAATGCCTTCTTTTCTCCCAAAAAACACAGGTTTTTTCTTCCCCACCCGGTTGAAAATAACAAGAAATAAGCGCTCAAACCCTGCGCTGACAAGGATAATAACCAGGGTCCAGGCAAAGAGTTCCGCGGTGTTGAGATAGATTTTGGAAAGATAAAGCTGTTCACCGATGGTTCCTTCTGGAACACCGATAACTTCGGCGGCTATGCCTGATTTCCAGCTCATGCCAAGAGCCGTTTTACAGCTGCTGTTCAGATAGGGAAGAAGGGCGGGCCAGTACAGGCAGCGTCCCTTTCTCCATCCCTTAATCGAAAATACCTGCGCCATTTCCAGCAGTTCTTTATCCGTACTTTTTAATCCGGCAATGGTATTGACATAAATTACCGGAAAAACCACAAGAAAGGTAATCAGCGAGGAAAGCCGCCCCGAACCCATCCAAATCAGGGCAAGGATGACAAAGGAAGCGACAGGAACGGACTTCATAAAGGAAATCACCGGTGCCAGAAATTCCCCGAAAACAGGATGCAAAAAAGCCAGCCATCCGATAAGGATTCCCCCAAAGAAGGCCAAAAGAAAGCCCGCGCTGATTTTTCCAAAGGAAACCATAATCGACAGCCAGAAAGATTTTTCCGGCATCAGGTGAAAAAACGCCTGGATAACCTCCCACGGCCCTGCCATAAGGATGGAATTATCAATCAGCAGGGCAGCAAACTGCCAGACGATCAGCCAGAAGAAAAAGATAGCTGTTTTCCGACCGTGCAGGGAGAGATATCGATACATAGGAGATGATCCTTTCTTTATTTTGGATGTTTTTGCAGGGGAAACCGGGAAATTTTACATGAAAAACCAGAATACGATGAAGGCTGGTTATTCCGGTTTTTCATTTTATGCTTTATGATACAGCACGCGCTAGGGAAGATAATAAAATTCATCCCCGGGAAGTTCCCCGCCTACGGATTTCGGGTCCTGGTCATAGAGAACCTGAAGGTATCCGCTGAGTGCATCCTTCATCTGCGTTCCTGTGATACAGGTAATATTGCACTTGGGAAGGGCGAGTTCGGCGATGGGGGCTTTTTCAATAATTCCCGTCTTTACTACCAGTTCTGCTGCCTTTTGGGTCTGTTCTTTCGTGTAGGCGGCGGATTTTTCATGTTCACTTAAAAAGATCTTTACTGCTTCCGGTTCCTTTTCCAGAAAATCATTGCGGACAACGGTAACACCGGTCACCATGCGGCTGGGTGAAGAGGAAGATTTCTGGGTTTTATCCCATTCTGCCGTTAAATCCAGAGGTGTTTTTAAGTCCTTGTTCTGTGCACAGGCCGCTGTGACAAAGGGCTGGGGAAGCACGCCCACAGCACCGTCTTCCTGCTGTAAAAGGGCGGCAACTTCGGTTGGTTCGGACTTATATTCTAAGGTAAGATCGCTGTCGGATAAGCCGTTTTCGCTTAACAGATAGCGGAAAACATAATCCGGTGTTGTGCCCTTTCCGGTCATGTAGACGGTACGTCCCTTTAAATCCGCTATGCTCTGGATACTGTCGTCGGCGGTTACTGCATAGAGAACCCCTAAAGTATTAATATCAATGACCGAAATCGCCCCGTCCATCCGGTTATAAAGCACACTTGCCACATTGGCGGGAAGAAGGGCCATATCCAGTTCGCCGCTGATTACCTTGGGAAGCAGTTCGTCCGCTGCGGTGACCATGGTAAATTCGTAGTCATTTGCGGTTTTTCCATTTTCTGACATTTCCATTAAAAAGACAAGTCCCATCGAAGTCGGGCCTTTCAGCGAGCCGATGCGGATTTGTGCACCATTCTGGTCAACGGCTTCGATTTCTATATCGTCTTCATTTTCATTGTCGTTCTCCTCACTATTTTCCGTATCCGAAACGGCAGCAGAGGTTTCCTCCCGGGAAGCATCCGTTTCCGGGGATGTGTTTTCTGATGACGTATCTTCTTTGGAAGCCGCCTCATCGTTCGCCGCTTCCGACGCTGCTTCCACTGTGGCAGCGGAAGTATCCGAAGAAGCAGAAGTGCTGGTTTTGCATCCGGTTAAAACAGTAACCGATAATGCAGCCATTAAGGCATAAGACCATAGTTTTTTCATAAAATTTCCTTCTTTCTGTATACATAATTGTAATTGCTTATTTATTATAGCACAAGGTTAGGCTATTTAAAGCAAAATGGCTTTTTTTTATAATAACTTTTCACTTCCTTTCCTGGAATTTGCAAGGGGATAGATGTTGTATTCTCTTTCATCTTTTGCTTTATCTTTTGCCAATCCTGCCATCATAGAATAACATGGAACGGATAGAAATACAATATTTGGCTTTTCTTGATTTCATTAACTATAACCGGCTGTCTTCCCTGACAGACGAAACATCCGCCGATTTCTCCTCACACTGCCTAAAGATATTCGACAGAAAATAAGAAGAGAAATAAGCGCACATCCCCATGCCAAAGATAATGGCAGGGGTGAAAATTCGAATGATGACAAACAGCATGATAAAGTCAATGACAGCCATACAGACCGTGCAGAGCAAGAAGCGCATACCCAGCATCAGGGAATTTTTAAACATGGATGTTGTGCTGTTGGAAAAGCGGGACAGCAGAGGAAAGATGTACAGGCAGATAATGGCATAGGCTATGGCGACGATAACGAAAATAGCCGTGATTATCGTCCAGAAAATATGTTCAAACCGCAGATGATAAAGGACATATCCGTCAATGCCCAGGACAATTCCCGCAGCCAGAAGAATCAGCCAGATGATTGTTCCCTGTCTGAAATTTTCTTTAAAGGAATGGAAAAAGGCTCTTGTCAGACCGGATTCTTCGTCTTTTACCATTTTTAATGTAACATAATAAAGTGCTGTCGTGGACGCTCCCGCCGTGACGATGGGGATACAGCAGATAAACCATAAAAGATTTAAGTAGGCGGTACAGGCTAATTTGGTGATAAACTGCATTACGGGATTATCCGGGGTAAATAGGCGGTTCATGGTTTTTCCTCCATTTTGTGCAAGATTTACGGGTTATCGCTGATAAACAGGTTCAATCGCCGGTGGATTCGCGGTAAATCAGGTTGGTTTCCGTATACACGGTACGGTAATTTAAGGAAGGTTCTTTGATGCGGGAGAGCAAAAGCTGTACGGCGGTAATGCCCATGATCTGACTGTGGATATGGATCGTCGTCAGGGCAGGGCGGATAAGTTTGGAATCCGGGGAATCGTCAAATCCGCACAGGAAGGTATCTTTAGGAACATCATAGCCAAGGCTGTGCAGAGCCGTGAGAACATCCATAGCGATAAAATCATTGGCGCAGATAAAGACGTCCGGGAGATGTTTTAACGATTGAAGATGTTCGCACAGATAGTCCTGATAGTCCTGGGAGGAAGGTTTTTTGATGCCGGCTTTATTTTCCAGCAGAAAGTATTCCTCCATAAAGGGGAGTTTGTTCATGTACAGGGCGTTCCGGCAGGCCATAAAGCGTTCATAAAAAGACTGACAGTGCATAGATTCACCGATAAACCCGATATTTTTCTTTCCGCGGTCTGCCATTTCCCGGACAAAGGAAAAGATTTCGGTCTGGTTATCCATGTAAAGCCGGTCGGCTTTTAACGGGCTTCCCTGTCCGATAACCGGGGAATCGACAAAAAGAACAGGAATACCCAGGCTGCAGAGCATCTGGCCGTAGGGATAGTTAAACATCTCACAGCAGATGATTCCTATCGTTTTTTCCCGATCAAAGGACAGAGGAAGACTTAATGCGTCAATATCTTTTTCCAGAACCCTGTGCATGGAAAAGCCGTAGCCAAGCTGTGAGGTTTCTTTTTGAAACTTATCCAGCATAACCGAAGCAAAATGGGAATCCCCGATAAATCCTGTAATCAGCAGGGCAATTTCACCGCTGTTTTTGGAAAGGGGAAGGCGGGCTTCGATGCTGTTCTCAGAGATATTGAGATAAGAAAATTGCTTGTAACCCATTTCTGCTGCTTTTTTCAGTACCTTTTCTCTGGTGGAATCAGCCAAGACACCAGTGTTATTGATAGCCTTGGATACGGTATTCCTGGAAATGCCCAGGGCGTCTGCAATATCCTGTATGGTTACCCGGTTTGTGCTGCTGTTTGTATTATTCATTGTATTGTTATTTGTGTTAATGTTTGTATTGTTATTTGTATAATTTGTATTTTCCATAGGACTTCCTCACCATATTTTTTTCATTATTATAACAAATAAATCAAAATGTGTCAAATGTAAAATAAAAAATTTTGTGTAGATTATTACATATTATAAAGCAAAAAAAGACCTGCAAACCAACAAAATCACGGAGGATAATGGTGCATTTGAAAAAATAATTGAGCAAATGTAGAAAAATAGTTGACAAAATCCAAGAAAAATGGTATAACTTAAGCATGAGCTGCAAGGGTTATTTTACAAATGCACAACCATGATGCCAAATGCACAAAAAGCTCGAAAAATACAGAAGAAAGCGATGTGTGTAAGAAGGCAGGGAATGGTCACAAAAAAAGAGAGGAGGAAGTTATGAGTACAAATTCTAACACAGTTTCAAGAAGAAAGGAAGCAGAAGGTGGAGGGCTGCACAATACGCTGGTTTATATCCGCCAGCACTGGCAGCTTTACCTGATCTTTTTGATGCCGGCGCTGCTGCTGACGCTGATTTTTAAATATGCGCCGATGAGCGGTATCCTGATTGCTTTCCAGGATTATAACCCCTTTAAAGGTGTTATGGGAAGCAAGTGGGTGGGGTTAAAGCATTTTACCAGATTTTTAACTTCGCCGGATTTTCTTGGTTACCTGGCAAATACCTTAAAGCTGAGCGTCTACAGTTTATTATGGGGATTTCCGGTTCCGATTATCCTGGCGCTTTTGCTTAACCGGATTCAGCGCGCAGGCATTAAGAAAAAAGTGCAGCTCATTCTTTACCTGCCAAACTTTGTTTCGGTTATTGTTCTCTGCGGTATCGTGCGGATCTTTCTTTCCGTAACCGGGCCGGTCAACCTTCTTTTGGGAACGGATTTGAATTTTATGACTATGCCGGGGGCGTTTCGGACGATATACATTGTCAGCGGAATATGGCAGACGGCGGGCTGGGCCTCCATTATGTACACGGCTTCTCTGGCAAACGCCAGCCAGGAGCTTCGGGAGGCGGCGATTATGGACGGAGCCAACATTCTCCAGCAGATCCGCACGGTGGAATGGCCCGCGATTAAGGATATGGTGGTTATCCAGTTTATTTTGCAGGCAGGAAATATTATGAGCATCGGATTTGAAAAAGCCTATGCCCTGCAGACGGACTTAAACCTGCCGGCATCGGAGATTATTGCCACCTATGTTTACCGGAAAGGTTTAATTGACGGCGATTACAGCTTTTCTACGGCAGTTGGTTTATTTAATACGGTGATTAATGTTATTCTTTTGATTGTGGTCAATAAGATTGTAGCCAAGATGAATGACGGACAGGGATTATAAAGGAGGCAGCCTGATGAAGAAAAAAAGTGTATGGACCAGATATTCCACACAGGATAAGGTATTATTAAGCGCAGGGTATCTTCTGCTGGGATTATTTGCGGTTGCAATTATCGTACCGATGCTTTATATTGTTGTTGCATCCTTTATTGATCCGATTACCCTGCAGAATAAAGGAATCACCTTTGATTTCAGCAAGTGGACGACGACAGCTTATGAGCGTGTGATTAGCAACCGTCAGATTTGGATTGGCTTTAAAAATGCGATTGTCTATTCGGTCGTGTTTACCGTGGTTTCGGTCGTGGTTACGCTGCTGGCGGCTTATCCGCTCTCCCGAAGTGATTTCCGTGGAAAAGGCTTCTTTAATATATTGTTTATGATTACCATGTTTTTCGGCGGCGGATTGATTCCCACCTATTTGATTGTCAGCAATCTTGGACTGGTGGACAGCATGTGGGCGGTTATCCTTCCGGGAGCCTTCAGCGTGTGGAATATGACCATTGCGCGAACCTATTACCGGGGAATCCCCAGTGAACTGCGCGAGGCCGCCGATGTGGACGGGGCGAATGAACTGACCTTTTTCTTTAAAATTCTGCTTCCGGTATGTACGCCGATTATCGCCGTGCTGGCGCTGTGGCAGTTTGTGGCTATGTGGAACAGCTATTTTGACGCTATGATTTATCTGAATGATTCCGCCAAGCAGCCCCTGCAGCTTGTGCTTCGCTCGATTTTAATTCAGAACCAGCCGGAATCCGGCATGATTGCGGATATGCAGAGTACGGCGGCGCGTGCCCAGCTTGCAGAACTGTTAAAATATGCAACCATTATTATTTCCAGCCTTCCGCTTCTGGTGATGTATCCGTTTTTCCAGAAATACTTTGACAGCGGAATTATGACTGGTGCAGTAAAAGGCTAATAAGGGAAGAAGGAGAAGAGAATGAAACAGAAAACATGGAAACGGATAATGGCAGCAGGGTTTGTGCTTGGGATGAGTATTTCTTTAGCTGGATGTGCAGGCGGCAGGAAAAAGATTAATGATGGGACGTTCCGACCGGTAGATGAGGCAGAGCTTGCGTTTCCCTTAAAAGAAAAAACGGTGCTCTCCGGTATGATCAGCTATCCGGCAAACACAGAATCCCAGCCGAATAACCGGACGATTTTTAAGCGCCTTGAGGAACAGACGAATGTGGAAATTAAGTGGATGGCGATTCAGGCCGACCAGTGGAAGGATAAGATTTCCCTGAACATGTCCGACCCGAATAAGCTTACGGATTTTATCTTTTCGGCGGACTTTACCGACAGCAACCTCTTAAAATATGCGGAGTACGGTGCTATTATTCCCTTAGAGGAGTATATTGACGCCTACATGCCCAACCTCAGTGCGGTTTTTGAACAGTATCCTGAGTATCGGGTGATGTGTACCGATGTCAACGGCCATATCTGGTCGCTGCCCTGGATTGAGCAGCTTGGTTCGGGCAAAACGGCGATTCAGACCGTGGACAATATGAGTTTTATCAATAAGGCATGGCTGGATTTTCTGGGGCTTTCCGTTCCGGAAACGGTGGATGAATTTGAACAGGTTCTTATCGCATTCAGGGACAATGCCCAGAGCCTTCAGAAAGAATTTGGAATCGAGGGAAGCATTATCCCGATGTCCTGCATCGTCAATGACCCCGGTCAGGATCCGGCGATTTTAATTAACGGTTTTGGCGAAGGCTACGGAGATGCGGACAAGGAACGTCATATTGCGGTTACGGATGATCAGAAGGTGATCTGCAGTGCGGTGCAGGAAGGCTATAAGGATGGGATTTCGTGGCTGCATAAGCTGTACGAGGAAGGTTTGATTGACCCGGAAGCCTTTACCCAGGTGTGGTCAACCTACGTATCCAAGGGAAAGTCCGGGCGTTACGGTGTCTGCTTTTCCTGGGATGTGGGCAATGTTGCCAACCTAAAGGACTGGGTGCCCCTTCCGGTTCTGACTGCGGATACCCGAAACTTAACTCCGGTAAACGGTTCCTTTACCAGCGGATTTAACCGCGGGCGCTGTGTGGTGACTTCGGTGGCGGAAAATCCTGCCCTGGTCTGCGCATGGCTGGATCAGATGTATGCGCCGATGCAGTCCCCGCAGAATAACTGGGGAACCTACGGCGAGGATGATGATTTTGATATTTTCGAGATGGGGGAAAATGAACAGGGCGAGCCTATGCTAAAACATGCGCCCCTGGGCGACGCCTCTCCGGTGGAAGTAAGGGAAGCCGAGGCAGTGGGAGGCCCTCTGGCAGTTCTTGATGATTATTACGGCGTCTATGTGACCTGCCCGGATGACGCGCAGTACCGTCTGGACTGGATTAAAGAATATTATACCCCGGATATGCACACTGAAAATGTATACCCCAATATTTTTATGAGCCGCGAGGACACGGAAACCTTATCGAACCTCCAGGCAGATATTAAAAAGGCAATCAACGCCAAAAAAGCGGACTGGATTATGAACGGGTTTACGGATGCGGACTGGGATGAGTACTTAAAGAGCCTTGAAGCTTACGGACTGAGCGAATATCTGGAGCTGTTCCAGAATTATCTGGATGACTATAATGCAAGTACGGCAGCGAAGTAGGGGAGTATAATAAGACAGCAAAAATAAGGCAAAGGGGAACAAGGCAGCAGAACGATAAAAGAAGGCAGAAAGTTGATGAAAGGAAGAAATGAAGAAATGATAAGTCAGACCTTAAGAGAAGCCCGTAAATATGAAGAAGCTTCTGAAAAAATGATTAAAAAAGAAGAACGACCGGCTTTTCATTTATCTGTCCGTACCGGCTGGATGAATGATCCGAATGGATTTTCCTATTACCAGGGGCAGTATCATATGTTTTATCAGTATTATCCCTATGCCCCGCACTGGGATTCCATGCACTGGGGTCATGCGGTAAGCCGGGATCTGCTGCACTGGGAATACCTTCCCGCAGCCCTGGCACCGGATGAAATTTATGATAAGGACGGGTGTTTTTCCGGGAGCGCCATTGAACTTCCCGACGGACGGCAGATGCTGATGTATACCAGTGTTATGCGGGAGGAACAGTGGAACGGAACCTATTGTGACACCCAGAATCAGTGCCTTGCCATTGGCGACGGAGTTGATTATAGAAAACTGGAAAATAATCCGGTGATTAAGGGAGAGGATTTGCCGGAAGGGTTCAGCCGCCAGGATTTTCGTGACCCGAAACTGTGGAGAAAGGAGGATGGGACCTATGCCTGCGTAATCGGAAACCGCCCGGCTGACGGGAGCGGGCAGATTCTCCTGTTTTCCAGCGAGGACGGTTTTACCTGGAAGTATGAAAACGTTCTTGCCGAAAACCGCAACCGTTTTGGGAAAATGTGGGAATGCCCTGATTTTTTCCGGCTTGACGGACAGTGGGTGCTGCTTGTCAGCCCGCAGGATATGCTTCCCCAGGGCTTTGAATACCATAACGGAAACGGAACCCTCTGCCTGACTGGAGATTTTGATGAAGTGACCAATACATTTACCGAACAGCACGATCAGTCTATTGATTACGGTATTGACTTTTATGCACCGCAGACCGTTCTTGCACCGGACGGGCGGAGGATTATGATTGGCTGGATGCAGAACTGGGATACCTGTATGTCCCACACCCCTGACCGCAAGTGGATAGGACAGATGAGCCTGCCAAGGGAATTGTCGGTAAAAAACGGGCGGCTGTACCAGAAGCCGGTGCGGGAACTGGAAGAACTGCGCAGGGATAAGGTGGAGTATGCCGGTGTCGTGATTGAGAATGATACCATTCATTTGGACGGAATCCGGGGACGGAAGGTGGATATGGAATTCACTGTCCGCCCGGGGAATGCAGAGAAGATGTACCAGAAATTTGCCGTGCGCTTTGCGCAGAATGAACAATACCAGACCTCATTAAGCTTCCGTCCCTATGAGTCGGTGCTGAAAATAGACCGGAAGTTTTCAGGTTCGCGAAGAGCGGTTATTCATCAGAGAAGGTGTAAGGTAAACCACAGGCAGGGTGAACTGAAACTTCGGATGATCCTGGATCGTTTCAGCGTCGAGGTTTTTATCAATGACGGCGAGCAGGTGATGTCTGCTGTGCTCTACACCGACTTAGCAGCAGAGGGGATTTCCTTCTTTGCGGATGGGAAGGTGAAGATGGATGTGGTGAAATATGCTTTATTATAAAAAAGACAGGAAAAGTTAAGCAGAGTAAGAACCTTGAGAGATCATTCTTTTAAGGTTCTTTTCTTTTTTTCGTGCAGATTGCATTAGTTCGAAGGTATAATTTTGTTTCGTGGAAATCACCAAACAAAATACCATAAAATGTAATAAAAAATATATTGATAATAAGATCACAATATGCGATAATAAATGCAAAGTGCCCGGATGGGCGAACAATTACATAAAGCGGAGGGATTATCCATGAAAGTTACGATTTGTATCGGAAGTGCGTGTCATTTAAAGGGTTCCAGAGAAATCATCCAGAAGATGCAGGAACTGGTGAAGGCGAACGGTGTCAGCGACAAGGTAGATTTAAACGGTGCGTTCTGCAGCGGCAACTGTGTCAACGGCGTGTGTGTTACCGTGGACGGGGAGCTGCATTCTCTGTCGCCGGAAACTACTGAAGAGTTCTTCAAAAAGGAGATTATGGGGAGGCTGTAAACCGTGAAAAAAATCATTGATTTCAAAGCCACAAAATGTAAGCACTGCTATAAGTGTGTGCGCAACTGTGATGTTAAAGCCATTATGATTAAGGACGGCAAGGCCGAGATTATTCCGGAACTGTGCGTGCTCTGCGGACACTGCCTCCAGGTCTGTCCGCAGTCGGCAAAGACCTTAATCAGCGATCTGGATATGGTAAAATATATGGTTTCCCGCGGTGAGAAGGTAATTGTTTCGATTGCGCCTTCCTACATGGGCCTGTTAAAGCACCATTCCATCGGTCAGATCAATACTGCCCTCAGAAAACTTGGATTTACGGACGTGCGGGAAACTTCTGAAGGTGCAGCCGTGGTGACGGCAGAGTACGACAGACTTCTGGCAGAAGGAAAGATGGAAAATATTATTACCACCTGCTGTCCCAGTGTTAATGATTTGGTTGAGATTTATTACCCTGAACTTGTGCCTATGCTGGCACCCGTGGTATCGCCGATGGTGGCGCACGGGATGATGCTGCGCAAGGAGTACGGCAGGGATGCCAAGATTGTTTTTCTCGGTCCCTGCATTGCCAAAAAGAAAGAGGCCGCAGACGAGAGGCATCCGGGCTTTATTAATGCCGTGCTGAATTTTAACGATATTAACCAGTGGCTCGAAGAGAAGGATATCGTGATTTCCGAGTGCGAGGATACGCCGTTTAAGCAGCTTGACCCGAAGGTAAACCGCCTCTATCCGATTACGAACGGCGTGGTCAGCTCGATTCTGGCAACACAGAAGAAGGCGGATGCCTATCATAAGTTCTATGTGCACGGCACGAAGAACTGTATGGATCTTTGTGAAAGTTTGGTTAAAGGCGAGATTAAGAACTGCTTTATTGAGATGAATATGTGTTCCGGCGGCTGTGTGAAAGGTCCTACGGTGGAGGATGATGCCTTTATTTCCCGCTTTAAGATTAAGCTGGACATGGAAGAAAGCATCCCGCAGGAGCCGGTTGATGAGCGGGGGCTTGCCCAGGCGATGGAAGGGCTTGATTTTGGAAAACGCTTTGAAAACCACGCGCCGCGTGATCCCATGCCTTCCGAGGAAAAGATTCGTGAAATATTGGCGGAAATTGGAAAAACCAAGCCGGAAGACGAGTTAAACTGCGGTGCCTGCGGTTATCCGACCTGCCGGGAAAAGGCCATTGCCGTATACCAGGGCAAGGCAGAACTGAATATGTGTATCCCGTACATGCATGATAAGGCAGAATCGCTGGCAAACCTTGTTATGGAAACTTCTCCCAATCTGGTGCTGATTGTGGATCAGGATTTAAAGATCCGGGAATATTCGGCTGTCGGTGAAAAGTTCTTTGGAAAGACCAGGCAGGAAGCATTGCAGATGTATCTGTACGAATTTATCGATCCGGCAGATTTCCAGTGGGTGTTTGAAACCAAGAACAGTATCCACGGAAAGAAGGTTACATATTCGGATTATAACAATCTTTCGACCTTACAGAATATCGTCTACATAGAAAAGGAAGATGTGGTTCTGGCAACCCTGATTGATATTACCAGAGAGGAGGAGCAGGCCAGACAGGACTATGAAACCAAGCTGGAAACCATTGATCTTGCGCAGAAGGTTATTCATAAGCAGATGATGGTAGCCCAGGAAATCGCAGGGCTTTTGGGTGAAACCACCGCCGACACGAAGACAACGCTGACTAAGCTGTGTCATTCTCTGCTTGAAGACGGGAAGGAAAGCGAGGTCAAATAATGGGAGTTACAGTAGATGTTGCTTATAAAAGCTTAAATAAATTTACGGAAATCCTGTGCGGCGACAAGGTGGAAATTCTCCAGACCAAAGACTCCGATATTATGATTCTGGCAGACGGCATGGGAAGCGGCGTAAAAGCAAATATCCTGGCAACGCTGACCTCCAAGATCCTGGGAACGATGTTTTTAAACGGGGCGACGTTGGAGGAGTGCGTGGATACCATTGTCCAGACCCTTCCCGTCTGCCAGGTGCGCCAGGTGGCCTATGCAACCTTCAGTATTCTGCAGGTGTTTAATAACGGCGACGCTTATCTTGTGGAGTTTGACAACCCCGGCTGTATCTTTATCCGGGACGGAAAGCTGATGGAGATTCCCCAGAACATCCGTGAGGTTGAGGGAAAGAAGATTAATGAATACCGTTTTCAGGTAAAGCGGGGGGATGCCTTTATCCTGATGAGCGACGGAACGATTCACGCCGGCGTGGGCGATCTGCTGAATTTTGGCTGGCTGTGGGAGGATATTGCCGCCTACGCCGTAAAGCAGTATGCTTTAACGATTTCTTCCGTCCGCCTGGCAAATGCCCTGTCCCAGGCGTGCGACGAGCTGTACGGCTTCCGCCCCGGTGACGATACGACCGTAGCGGTTATGCGGATTATTGACAGCAAGCCTGTGCATGTGATGACCGGACCGGCGAAAAACCCCGAGGACGATACGAGGATGGTTCACGATTTCCTCAGTAACCCGGCAGCAAAAACCGTGGTCTGCGGCGGCACGAGCGCAACCATTGTTTCACGGGTATTAAACCGCAGGCTGGATGTTTCTTTAGACTACGTGGACCCGGAGATTCCGCCCATTGCCTATATGGACGGCATCGATCTGGTGACAGAGGGCGTGCTTACGTTAAACCGCGTGCTCCAGCTTCTTCGCCGTTATGTGAAGAACGAAACGGTTTCCGAGGACTTTTTTGAGGAACTCGATAAGCCAAACGGGGCTTCGATGGTGGCAAAGATGATTATCGAAGACTGTACGGAGGTTCATTTATATGTAGGAAAGGCCATTAACAGCGCCTACCAGAACCCCGGCATTCCCTTTGACCTGGGTATACGCCAGAATTTGGTGGAGCAGCTGAAAACAACCATTGCCGAGATGGGGAGGAAGGTAGACGTTATCTATTATTAATTGTTCAGGGGGTTATCCTGGTGCGGTTTACTGCAGAATGCTGTACCGGAGTTACCGGCAGCAGCGGATGTGTATGAACCGAAACATACCAGATAAAAACACGCAGGGATAGAGGAGGAAAAATCATGGTAACAAATGACGCAACAATTTTACGTTTAAAGCATGATGTATTATACGAGGTTGCCAAAAGGGCGTATGAAGGTACTTTAGAGGAAGAAAGAGATCAGCTTCCTTACGAGATGATTCCCGGCCCACAGGCGCAGTACCGCTGCTGTATTTATAAGGAAAGGGAGATTATCCGGCAGAGGGTGCGGCTGGCAGAAGGAAAGTGCCCTTCCGGCTATGACAGCATGAATGTTGTTCAGGTTATCGGCGCGGCCTGTGAGGAGTGTCCGATTGCTTCTTATATCGTTACCGACAACTGCCGTATGTGTATGGGAAAAGCATGCCAGAATTCCTGTAATTTCGGCGCGATTTACATGGGCAATGAACACGCGCACATCGACCCGAACAAGTGTAAGGAGTGCGGCAAGTGTGCCCAGGCGTGTCCGTATAATGCCATTGCCCACTTAGAGCGCCCCTGTAAAAAGGTTTGCCCGGTGGATGCCATCACCTATAATGAATACGGGATCTGCGTGATTGACGAGGATAAGTGTATCCAGTGCGGTGCCTGCATCCATAGCTGTCCGTTCGGCGCGATTGGCACCAAGACCTTCTTAGTGGATATTATTCGGCTGATGAAGGCAGGCCAGAAGGTGGTAGCCATGGTTGCTCCGGCGACCGAGGGGCAGTTCGGGAATAATATTACCATGGGAAGCTGGAAAACGGCATTAAAGAAGATTGGCTTTGCGGATATGGTGGAAGTAGGTCTGGGCGGTGATATGACCGCAGCTTACGAGGCCGAGGAGTGGGCCGAGGCGTATAAGGAAGGCAAGAAGATGACAACTTCCTGCTGTCCGGCCTTTGTCAATATGATTAAAAAGCATTTCCCGATGCTGGAAGAGAATATGTCCACTACGGTTTCTCCGATGTGCGCCGTATCCCGTATGTTAAAATCGCAGGACCCGAACATTATCACCGTATTTATCGGGCCGTGTATTGCCAAAAAGAGCGAGGCTCTGGATTTGAATATTATCGACAATGCCGACTATGCCCTGACCTTTGGCGAGGTTCGGGCAATGATGCGGGCCAAGGGCGTGGAGCTTGAGCCGGAAGATAATGATTATCAGGAAAGCTCGGTATTCGGCAAGCGCTTCGGCAATGGCGGCGGCGTTACGAATGCCGTTTTGCAGTGCTTTAAGGAAATGGGTGAGGAGATCGAGCCGAAGGTTGCCCGCTGCAGCGGCGGCGCAGAGTGCAAGAAGGCCCTGCTTTTGATGAAGGTCGGAAAGCTTCCCGAGGACTTTATCGAAGGTATGGTCTGCGCAGGCGGCTGTGTGGGCGGCCCAAGCAAGCATAAAGCCGAGATGGAGGCAAAGAAAGACCGGGATGCCCTGATTAAGTCGGCGGACGACCGGAAGGTGCTGGAGAATCTGAAAAAGTATCCGATGGATCAGTTTTCTATGCATCGGCATTAGGTAAAGCAGATGTACAGACACTAATGGACAGGAGATTGCATGAAGAATTTAAGAATAAACAGCAGCAGGATGACGCAGAAGAAAAGTTTGGCGCAGGCAGTAAAAGGGGTACTGTCTGCCCTGGTTCTGGGAACGGGGATTTCGCTTGGAAGCGGATTCTTTGGTGTGTATGTACAGGCTTTCGGCGCGGAACCGGCAAAAAACACCCAGGCAGGGAAGACGGTGGGAGAACAGAATGCGGCGCAGAGCGGCTGGGTTGTGGATAACGTGGTCGGTGCCTATCGGTATTACGGTGCCGACGGTCAGATGTGGACGAATGCCATTACCCCGGACGGCTACTATGTAGACCGAAACGGCGTAATGATTCATCCCCAGTACGAGATTGAGAAGCTGACTACGATTCCCGCAGATGCAAAGAGCCTTTTGGTGATTGAAGGTCATGGAAATGCAGGCCGGGCAACGTTTTATCTGAAGGAAGAAACGACGGTGGAAGCCGGGAGCCAGAAATCGACAAGTTCTGCCGCTTCCGTGGCAAAGCAGGCCCTTTCGCCAAAGCAGACGTCCGTAACCATCAATCAGAAAACGGTATCAAGACAGGCACCGGGAGAAGCGCAGGCGGAAACTCCGGGAAATACGGCGGCAGCAAAAAACACAACTTCGAATTTATCTGCACAGAGCACAGCCCCTGGCTTATCTGCATCAGCGGCTCCAAATCAGAATACGGCTGCACCGGAGAAAAAGGGTTCCTGGAAGATGCTGTTTAATACGAATTCTACGCTGGGACGAATGGGAATAGGAAAAGAGACCGAAGGCGATGAAAAAACTCCCCGGGGATTTTACACCCTGGATACTGCCTTTGGCACAGAACCCGATCCCGGAAACTTTAAGGTTCCTTATCTGCAGGTTCATGACGGGCATTACTGGGTGGGGGACAGCGAGTCTTCCTATTATAACCAGTTAGTGGATATCCAGCAGACCGGAGAGGTTTTTGACAAGAACAAATCAGAGCATTTAAGTGACATAGCCGGAATAGGATATCATTACTGTATGTCTGTAGGCTATAACAAGGAGTGTACGCCCTACAAGGGATCGGCGATTTTCCTGCACTGTATCGAAGGCCCGGTAACTGCAGGCTGTATTGGCATTCCCAAGGAAGATATGGTAAAGCTTCTGGAAAATATTCAGCAGCCGGCGTATATTTTAATTGATGACGGGGAAAACCTGAAAAGTTATTGATAAGCAAATGTATAAAAACCTTGCGGATTTTCAGCCTTCCAAAATGGATGAAATAAGGAAAATCCGTAAGGTTTTTTGTTTTGCCTGTGGGTGCGTGAAGGTTTAGTTTGCATTGGAATTGCCGATGAGTGGCGGCTGTTGGTATAATTTACGTTCTACCTGCTGACGTTTTTTGTTGATTAATTTTAATGTTTCCTGGGCATTTTCTTTTTTGGCGACCTCCTCGATTTCTTCTAAGAGAGATAACTGATCAAAAAGAATGCCATTGTACTCTTTTTCATTTATCGGCATATTTTTCCCTCCTTTCTTTATGGGAGTAAGTATATCCATGGAAAGATGAACAGTGACGATGTATAACTGTAGTTTTAGTTTATCAGAAAATAGAATTAACGTAAAGACTGTTTTTCCAGGGAAATAATGTTTGGAATATTCTGAAAAATTATATAAAACTAAGAAAAAACAAGGAATAAATTGTATAAAAATCAAAACAATTAGAAAAAATATGCACAAATTAACTATGCACAAAAAAATAAGAAATTTTTTAAAAAAAGTGTTGACAAATAGGAGGAGATTAGCTATAATAAAGACATCAAAAAGAGAGAAAACAAAAAAGGGAAGAAAGGAAGTTCCCGAATGAAAGAGAGAAAGAAAAGAAAAATCTAAGTAAAGGAGGTACGGACCACCAAACACATAAGACTCGCTCCGTTATAGTCAAAGTATTATAATTGGGGCAATAGGACAAACCATTATTGAATAAGGATGCTCGAAAGTAAAAAAGATTTTGCCCGCTGTGTAGGAAAACATAGAAGCATCGGTTTAGTGATATGACGAGAAAGTATTATTAGAACGAAAGCAGTTTTGCACAGCAAAGAAGAAAAAGAAAAATCATCCGTTGAGCAGAAGATTCAAAATGGTCATACAACTTCATATAGAAGATTTCATTACCGAAGAAAGATATGGATGAAATCAAAAGAATGAATGCACAGTTTTAATCTCCGAAATTCTTGAAACATGGTTATGATGAACAAGAAACAGAAGAAAAACTGAATAAAGAGAATGAGAGGTTTCAGGTCCAATGGATGAAATAGCTTAAAGGCGGGTATCTAAGAAGAAAAATAGATACCCGCTTTTATTTTTTGTGTTCTTTTTTGTGCAAAATAGCAATTGTCAAAACGGAGTTTTTCCTATAGAATCTCACCACAAGGATTTCCTTAGTTAAACCGGATGCCATACAGGGAGTTTCCTTTAGGATTTCCCTGATTAAACCGAAAGGCATACAGGGTTTCTTTGAAATCATGACAAGAAATTATGACAGAGAAAGGAACTGGTGAGAATTTATGGGCAGAACAGGAGTAAAGGCTGCACCAATGAAAAATATGACGGAGGGAACCCCGGCAAAATTAATTATGGGGTTTGCCGTGCCCATGCTTTTAGGCATGCTGTTTCAGCAGTTTTACAGCATGGTGGATTCGGTAATTGTAGGAAAATGTCTGGGCGTGGATGCCCTGGCTGCCGTGGGCTCGACGGGGGCCATTAATTTTATGGTTAATGGTTTTGTTATCGGTCTGTGTTCCGGTTTTGCCATTCCGGTAGCACAGCGTTTTGGCGCGGGGGATTACAAGGATATGCGCCGCTTTGCGGCAAATGCAGGCTGGCTTTCCATTATCTTTGCCGTGGTAATGACTGCGGTAATCAGCGGTTTTACCCGGGATATCCTTGTGCTTATGCACACACCGCAGAATATCCTTCAGGGTGCCTACAACTATATTTTCTTTATTTTTTTAGGGATTCCGGCGACGTTTCTCTATAACCTGCTGGCAGGGATTATCCGTTCCCTGGGAGATTCAAGGACACCGGTTGTATTTTTAATTATTTCCAGTATTTTAAATGTTATTCTGGACTTTTTCTTTATTGTTTTTGTCGGCTGCGGGGCAGAAGGTGCTGCCTATGCAACCGTAATTTCCCAGGCGGTTTCCGGTCTGCTCTGCCTGGTGTACATGCGCAGGAAGTTTGTGATTTTAAGGATGGAGCCGGACGAACTTCCCCTGAACAAAATCCATGTGAAGATTTTATGTGCTATGGGAATTCCCATGGGACTTCAGTATTCAATTACGGCGATTGGATCGGTAGTTATTCAGACCGCGATTAATGGACTTGGTTCGACAGCCGTAGCTTCCGTAGCGGCAGCGCAGAAGGTGAGTATGCTGTTCTGTTGTCCTTTCGATGCTCTTGGCGGTACGATGGCTACCTATGCGGGGCAGAATATCGGGGCGAGGAAGCTGGAACGGGTTACCCGCGGTGTTCATGCAGCAGATGCAATAGGGATTATCTATGCCCTGGGAGCTTTTGCGGTAACTTTTTTCTTTGGCGAACAGATCCCGCGGCTGTTTGTGGATGCCGCAGAGGCCGAGGTTATCCATCAGGCTTACCAGTACATGTTAGCCAATGCCCTGTTCTTTATTGCCCTGGTGTTTGTTAATGTTTATCGTTTTACGATTCAGGGTCTGGGATTCAGCGGCTTTGCTGTATTTGCCGGTGTTTTTGAGATGGTAGCCAGGGCATTTATGGGTTTTGCCATGGTGCCCGTCTTTGGTTATCCTGCGGTATGTCTTGCTTCGCCTCTGGCTTGGATATTTGCGGATATTTTCCTGATTCCGGCCTTTGGTCACTGCATGAAAAAGCTGTATAAACAGTTTGGCGAGGAAGAAAGACTGGAAGTGCTCCGGGCGAAGGTCAGTCACTAACGGGAATGCGTTTGCTCACTGCCAAAGATAATCAGTAAATTTGCACTTAAAGTTTAAAGCCCTTCAAGGGTGGAAAAAGGCGGCGTATATTCTTCTCTTGCGCTGCTTTTTTCCTGCATAAAACCGTCCGTCAGCCCAAGACGCAGGGCTTCATCGATTACTTTCTGATACTCATAGGTGGTAATCCGGCGGTTGATTTCGGGGTGGTTTTTGGCCTGGTAAAAGGGGGTGTACTGGCTCATTAAGCTGATTAAAAATCCCTTTTCAGGCAGGTGGTTTTTTATCCAGTGCAAAAGCTTTATAGAGTCCTCTCTTGCACCGGGAAGAACCATGTGGCGAAGCAGAACTCCCCGTTTAAGTAGCCCGGTCTGCGGATCGAAAAGGGGTGGTCCGGTCTGTTCAATCATACGAAGAACTGCCCGGGAAGCAACCGAAAAATAATTTTCTGCCTGAGAATAGCGCTTGGACAAAACAGGGCTGAAATATTTCAGATCAGGCATGTAAATCTGCACCTTATCTTTTAATGCGTCAATGATTTCTGTCCGTTCATAACCGCCGCAGTTGTAGATCACAGGAATTGTAAGTTCCGGGCGGCTGATCTCCAAGGCACGGACAATGTGGGGAAGAAACTGTGTGGGCGTTACCAGGTTGATATTGTAAGCTCCCTGCTGCTGGAGGGATAAAAAAACAGCAGACAGTTTTTTGGCAGTGATAACCTTTCCCCGGTGCTCGTGGCTGATTGGAAAATTTTGGCAGAAGCAGCAGCGAAGGGTACATCCGGTAAAAAATACGGTTCCGCTGCCGCCGTTTATGCCGTCGTCTTTTGCAGTTTTGTTTTTTGTGCCGCTGATGCAGGGTTCTTCCCAGGGATGGAGAGCAGCCCGGGCAGCCGTAAGTTCGTGGGTGCAGCCGCACAAGCCGGTCTGTGCTTTTCGGTTTACCCGGCAAAGCCGCGGACAGAGGATACATTCTTCATAGAGGGAAAAATCTATGGTCATATCTATGGACATTCTTATTTTTTCTCCTGTTTTTTATTGTATTGTTTACCGTCTTTTGCTTTTAGCTTGAGTATAACACAGTCTTATTTGCAGTTAAAGTTTTTTCGGCATGAAAGATTTTGGCGAACCCTATGTGCTGCTGTTTATAGGTTCACGGCAGCGGTAAAAATCCATGAAAATTACCTTTCTACCCGGAAATTCGGGAATTGACCGAAGGTGATGGGGGTTAAAAAGGTTATAAATCTTGTTCTTTTCCGTATAACCTTATAACAGGCATTTGCCGTAACACAACAAAGGCTAAAGTCTATAGACAAAAAACGGAGGGAGTAAATGAGAATTGCGCTGTTTTGTACCAGCAGGGAGTGGCACCAGTATTTTAAGACAGGATTTGCGCTGAGTCAGGAGAGGATAGGGCCGATACAGGTGGATTATTTTACGTCGGAAAGCTGTTTTTGGCGGGCTGTCCAGGAAACAAGGTATGAATTAATGATTATCTGCAGTCCTTTGCGTTATCGGGCAAACTGGGGGCGTTTTCTTACTTCCATGGAACGTCTGTGGCTGGAGATGGTGAAAAACAGTGCCTGCCAGGTCTGGGATTTCGACGGAAAAATCATTGCTCTTAAAGAAGAGGAAATCTATTATTTATTCTCTGTACAAAAGGAAGTGAGTGTTTATGACAAAGATCAAAGCTACAGGATTGGAACGAATATGAAACAGGAGGAAGAGCGTCTTCCTTCTGCTTCTTTTTTTCGTATACACAGAAACTGCCTGGTCAACCTTACCCATGTCAAGCAGATGCAGGAGAATTCCTTAATTTTGCGCAACGGGGTAACGCTTTCGGTCAGCAGCCGCAGAAAGAAACAGGTGAAGGAACGCCTTCTTTTGTTTTGGGGAAGTGAACGTGCGGAAAAAATTTCCAAAAAGGGAAAAGAAAAGGAAGGAAAATAAAAAAATAAGAGAAAATAGAAAAATCAGGAAAATAGGAAAACAAAAAGGAAAATACAGGAAATCGACAAAAAATCGACAGGAATTATGGAAAAATTTAGAAAAAAGGTAAGCGTTACATAAAAATATCTGGCGAAAAGGAGAAAAAATAAGACGAAAGGGAATCGAAACTTGCAGAAAATAGTCTTTTTTGCTAAGGTGTGCGGGTCGGGCAGCCTTTCCGCCTGTCCCATGAAATCCCGGTGCAGGTATGGGTGCCGGGAATTCTTTCATGGTTTTTGCTGATTTTTTGCTGATTTTTTGCCGAATTTACCGTTGACAAGGCCATTGCCCTATGCTATAGTTATACGGTGTGAGTCAACGCCACAGCTCAGTTGCGGGCTTCTCCAGCCCCGGCTTGGTTATGGCCGTTTGTTAAGGCAGAAGGCATAAAACAGAGCTTATCTGCTGAAAGAAGAATTTTAAGGAGGAAATCATTATGATTTCAAAGGAAAAGAAAGCGGCAATTATTGCTGAGTATGGCAGAAAGCCAGGCGACACAGGTTCCCCAGAGGTTCAGATAGCGATTTTAACCGCAAGGATTGCAGAATTAACCGAGCATTTAAAGAAGAATGATAAGGATCATCATTCCCGCCGGGGTCTGCTGATGATGGTAGGTCAAAGACGTGGTCTGCTGAACTATTTAAAGAAAACGGATCTTGAAGGCTACCGTGCATTGATTGAGCGTTTAGGCATCAGAAAGTAATTTACCGGAAGGGTGGAGGTTTCCTCCACCCTATTGTGATGTTTTCAAGGAGAAAAAGAATGGCAAAAGAGTATAAAACTTATTCTATGGAACTGGCCGGGAGAACCCTTCGCGTGGATATCGGCCGGGTAGCTGCCCAGGCAAACGGGGCAGTGCTGATGCATTATGGGGAAACCGTGCTTCTGGCTACGGCTACCGCCTCGGAAAAGCCAAGGGACGGTATTGATTTCTTCCCCTTATCGGTTGAATATGAAGAAAAGATGTATGCTGTGGGAAAGATTCCGGGTGGTTTTAATAAGCGTGAAGGAAAGGCGGCGGAGAATGCCGTGCTGACCTGCCGCGTTATCGACCGTCCGATGCGTCCCTTATTCCCAAAAGATTACCGCAACGATGTTTTGCTGGACAACCTGGTTCTGTGCGTGGATCAGGATGCGTCACCGGAACTTTTAGCGATGTTGGGCTCTTCCCTTGCAACATCCATTTCCGATATTCCGTTTGACGGGCCGTGTGCGGCAACCCAGATGGGATTCATTGACGGAAAGCTGATGGTCAATCCGACCAATGCGCAGAAGCAGGCATCCGATCTTGCCCTCACGGTAGCTTCCACCCGTGAAAAGGTGATTATGATTGAAGCCGGGGCAAATGAGGTTGCCGAGGATGTGATGATTGAAGCGATTTACCAGGCGCATGAGGTAAATCAGACCATCATTGCTTTCTTTGATAAGATTATTGCCGAGTGCGGTAAGGAAAAGCACGAGTATGAATCTTATGCGGTTCCGGAGGAGTTATTTGCCCGGATTAAAGAACTGGTTCCGCCGGAAGAGATGGAAGAAGCGGTGTTTACCGATGAAAAGCAGAAGAGGGAAGAGAATATTTCTCGGATTACCGAGAAGTTAGAAGAAGCCTTTGCCGAGGATGAGGAGGCTCTTTTAATGCTTGGCGACGCGATTTACCAGTATGAAAAGAAAACCGTGCGCAAGATGATTTTAAAAGACCACAAGCGTCCGGACGGCCGTCAGATTACCGAGATCCGCCCATTGGCAGCAGAGGTTGATATCCTGCCCCGGGTTCACGGCTCCGGCATGTTTACCCGCGGACAGACCCAGATCTTAAATATCTGTACGCTGGCACCGATGTCCGAAGTGCAGAAGATTGACGGGCTGAATGAATATGTTACCGAAAAGCGCTATATGCACCACTACAACTTCCCGGGCTATTCCGTAGGCGAAGCAAGGGCAAGCCGGGGACCGGGACGACGGGAAATCGGTCATGGTGCATTGGCTGAGAGAGCACTTCTTCCGGTGCTTCCTTCGATTGAGGACTTCCCCTATGCGATCCGCACCGTTTCGGAAACCATGGAGTCAAACGGTTCGACCTCCCAGGCTTCGGTTTGCGCCTCCTCGCTGTCTTTGATGGCGGCAGGTGTTCCGATTAAAGATATGGTTGCGGGAATTTCCTGCGGTCTGGTTACAGGAGAAACCGACGACGATTATCTGGTGCTCACCGATATCCAGGGACTGGAAGACTTCTTTGGCGATATGGACTTTAAGGTGGCCGGAACACACAAGGGTATTACGGCTATTCAGATGGATATTAAGATTCACGGGCTTACCCGTCCTATCGTAGAAGAGGCCATTGCCCGGACGAGGGAAGCCAGAATGTATATTATGGATCAGATTATGGCTCCTGCAATCGCCGAGCCGAGAAAAGAACTGAGCAAATATGCGCCGAAGATTGAAACCGTCACTATTGATCCGATGAAAATCGGCGATGTTGTAGGCAAGCAGGGGAAGGTAATCAATAAGATTATCGAAGAAACCGGCGTGAAGATTGATATCAGCGATGACGGTATCGTATCCGTCTGTGGTACGGATGCCGGGATGATTAAGAAGGCGATTAAGATTATCGAGAGCATTGTAACGGAGATTGAAGCCGGGATGATTCTTACCGGTACGGTTGTGCGCCTGATGAATTTCGGGGCTTTTGTACAGCTTGCACCGAACAAGGACGGAATGATTCATATTTCCAAACTTTCCGATAAGCGGGTAGCTAAGGTTGAGGATGTTGTTAATATCGGCGACGAAGTTACGGTAAAGGTTATTGAAGTAGATAAGATGGGCAGGATTAATTTAAGCATGAAGCCCGGAGATCTGCAGGGGGCAGGGAAATAGGCGGTGTTGCTGTTTTGCAGAAGGCAGGACAGACAGAAACACAGTCATAGGATGATAATGATAAAGCTTCGCTGGTTTTGCTGGCGGAGCTTTTTTCGGGAAAGATGAATAATGCCGTGCCGGGATGACCATGGATGAACACACAAAAACCGTAATGAATGTTAATAGGGCTGCTGAATGTTGTAAGAAAGTTGTAAAAGCTGTACAGAAAGAAGTGTGCTATAATTTTAGGATATCAGGGTCAAAATGTGTAAAGCAATCGGACAGCAAAACGCACGGAAATCAGTGATGCAGGAGGACGAAGATGAGAGAATATTATCGATGGACTGCGCTTTTTGGAGCAGCAGTATTGACATTATCAACCCCGGTACAGGCTTTGGCAGACGAAATATCCCAAGGGGGTTTAACGATAGAAACAGCAGTTACGGTTCCCACATTGCCGATAGGGGAAGAGGTACAGACGGTGGTTGTTCCCGGAGGGCAGACCGGCAGCGGTCTTAACGGAACGGGTACAGTGGTTGTCGCTCCCCAGACCCAGCCGCAGCTTCCCGGGAATGCCGACTTATCCGAAGCCGGAAATACGGTTGATGCAGGAACGGGAACGGTGAATCCGGGAGCAGCTTCAGAAGGGACCGGAACGGCTGCAGTTAATCCGGGGACTGCTGCGGGAAATCCCGGCACAACCGGAAATACAGCAGCAGTCGTAACTCCAGGGATAACCGGAAATACAGCAGCAGTCGTAAATCCAGGGACAACCGGAAATACAGGTACGACAGGAAACACAGGTACAACCGGAAATACAGCCACAACAACCAGCAAGGATTATTCCCGCGGGCCGGGGTATGTCGTGGAAGAGGAGCCGGTACAAGAGCCGGTACAGGAGCCTGCTGCGTCGGAAAATGCCGGGGCTGATGTTCTTCCGATTCCTAATCCGGTGCAGGTTCTGCCCTCACAGCCCATCCGCGGGATTATGGCGCAGGACGGTTCGGTTGCGCTGGCGGATGTGATCAACTCGATTGTACAGGTGACGGACAAATACGGTTATGATCAGATGGTCTTGGATATGAGCCTGTTAAAGGTTCGCTACGGAGATAAGATACATATTCGGGAGATGGGAGAATCTCTGGATAACCGGAAAATTTATGACTGTATTATCGGCAATGTGAACGCGCCCAAGCATCTTTTAATCCAGGCCGGAATTCATGCAAGGGAATACATCAATCCTTTAATGCTGATGCAGCAGATGGAACTGATTCTGGCCAATTATGATACAGGAACCTTCCATAACATGCCGTTAAGTGAGATGTTTAATTATGTTGCCGTGCATTTTGTGCCGATGACGAACCCGGACGGAATCTCCATCAGCCAGTTCGGCCCGGATGCCATCCGCTCGCAGCAGCTTCGGGATCAGATTAATCAGTGCTATCTTTCGGATTTAGCCAGGGGGAAGGCGGGGCTGGATACCGCTTCGTATTACAGCCACTGGAAAGCCAATGCCCGGGGTGTGGATCTGAACTTAAATTTTGACGCCCTCTGGGAAGAGATAGGGGCGGGTATGCCTTCTTCTAACGGATTCAGGGGAGAAACGCCGGCATCCGAGCCGGAAACCCAGGCAATGGTTAATTTATACAATAATCCGGCCTATCCATGGGCGGCTGTCCTTCATTATCATTCTATGGGTAATGTTATTTACTGGGATATCCGGGGAAACAAGGTGCAGGCTGAGTCCAGGGAGCTTGCACAGCTTATGTCGAATGTGACCGGCGGTTATCGGGTACTTCCCTCGACCGGGGGCGGCGGCTATAAAGACTGGATTCAGTTAAGCGAACGTCCTGTTCCCAGTGTTACCTTGGAAACCGGAAGCGTGTCCTGTCCGATTCCTGTGACCTACTACAACGGAATCTGGACACAGAACTGCCTGACCTGGGCCTGGGCGATGGAATGGATTGCCATGCACTAAAAAGAACACTGTATTGACAAAGTGGTTAAAAATGGATAAGATGGAATTAGCAAAAGCAGCGGTGAGGTATGCAGAGGTCGTTACTGCTGTGCGAACATTTTTGTGTTGACAAATTGTAAAGGTGGAGTGGGGAGTATTCATGAATGATGGTATAAGAGAAAAGATCCTGGTCGTGGATGACGCGGAGATTAACCGTGCGATTTTGGATGAATTGTTTTGCCGTGAGTATGATATTCTGGAAGCAGAAAACGGGCTGGAGGCAATTAAGCAGATTGAGGCTGTAAATGGTGAACTGGCGGCGCTTCTCCTGGATATTGTTATGCCGGAGATGGATGGTTTTGGCGTGCTTAAGTATCTGTCGGAAAAGCAGCTGATACAGCAGATTCCGGTGTTCTTAATTACTGCGGAAACTTCTTCGGAGATTGCCATGCAGGGCTATGAGGGCGGTGTGGTCGATGTTATTACCAAACCGATTGTTTCGCCGGCCCTGGTAAGAAAAAGGGTAAATAATGCCATTGAATTGTACCGCAGCAGACGAAACCTCTCTGCCCTGGTGGAAAAACATGTTAAGACGATAAGAGAACAGTCGGAGCAGCTCAAGCGGACGAACGTTTCCATTATCGATATGCTCAGTTCCGTTATCGAATTCCGCAGCGGCGAGTCCGGGCAGCATGTGCGCCGAATCCGTCATGCCACACAGATTCTTCTGACCAGGATGCAGAAAACCGTGCCCCAGTATCGGATTACGGATGATGAGATTGATTTTATTTCCAATGCGGCAGCCATGCACGATATCGGAAAGATTTCGGTTCCTGACTATGTATTAAATAAACCCGGGCGGCTGACGAAAGAAGAATTTGAACAGATGAAAAAGCACACCGTCTATGGCTGCGGCATTCTGGAGATGATTCCCTTCTTTAAGGGGGAAAAGATTTTCAGCTACAGCTATGATATCTGCCGGCACCATCATGAGCGCTGGGACGGGCGGGGCTATCCTGACGGGCTTAAAGGCGACGAGATCTCTATCGGTGCCCAGGTGGTTTCCATTGCCGATGTCTATGATGCACTGGTCAGCGAGCGTGTCTATAAAAAGGCATTTCCCCGGGAAAAGGCAAGGGATATGATTGCCGGCGGCGAGTGCGGCTGCTTTAATCCTTTGCTGGTTCAGGAGTTTTTAAAGATTGAACCTGAACTTTACGAAACCATGTATAAGGAAAATGAAGCGGTAAAGGATAACGATGAGCGCATAGCGTGGATGAGGAAGGCACCGATAGAAGAGAATGAAACCAAGCTTTCCGAGAGGACGATCCAGCTTCTGGAGATGGAGCGCAAAAAGTATCAGATCCTTTCCGAACTGAGCGGCGAACTGCTGTTTGACTTCCGCAGGCAGACGGATGCCGTGGACTTAAATGAACGCTTTGTTAAATTGTTTGGCGGAAGCTGCCAGGTACTTCATGCAGCGGATTATTTCCGGCACTGTGATTTAATGAAAGAAGAAGATAAAAAGCTTCTGCTTGAGGATTTATCGAAGATGACCAGGGAAAATTCACGCTATGAAGGTGAATTTTTAATGAAGACCAAGAGCGGCAGATGGGAATGGTTCAGTCTGATTTTCCATGGACTATGGGGAACCGCGGAGGATGAATGTGCAGGTTATATCGGAAAGATGACCAGCATCCACGACTTAAAGGAAGAGGCAAACCAGTGGAAGAAGCGGGCCATGCACGACTATCTGACCGGGCTGTTTAACCGACAGGCATTAGAATCCAGGGTTCACGAGATGCTGACCCTGCCGGAAACCGAGAGTTTTACCCTGTTTTTTATCGATGTAGATAATTTTAAGCTGGTGAATGACTTAAAAGGCCATCTGATGGGCGATTTGCTGCTGAAGGATATTTCCGTACAGCTTCAGAAGATGCTTCGAAGTACGGATATGGTTGCCCGTTTAGGCGGCGATGAGTTTGCGATTCTTTTACAGGGAATGGAGGACGTGGAATCCATCAAGCGCAAGGCGCAGGATATCTGTCAGTATTTTATCAGTGAAAAATTAAAGAAATACGGAGATAATATCTCCTGCAGTATCGGTATTTCCTGTTATCCGCAGAACGGAGAGGATTATAAGCTGCTTTTGGATAAGGCAGACAAGGCTCTCTATATGGCAAAGAACCAGGGAAAGAGCCAGTATGTCTTTTATAATGAAAGCCAGATGGAAAATATTTCGTATTCAACCGTGCTGTCCCAGGTAGAATCGGACACCAACGATAAGGAACAGCCCGAATAGAGAAAGCGAAGAAAATAATGAGGAGAAGAAGCGATGAAGGTTAGAACCAGATATGCCCCCAGTCCGACAGGAAGGATGCATGTGGGAAATTTGCGGACGGCATTGTATGCTTACTTAATTGCCAAGCACGAGGGAGGGGATTTCCTCCTGCGCATTGAAGATACGGATCAGGAGCGTTTTGTGGAAGGGGCAACCGAGATTATCTATCACACCCTTCAGGAAACCGGACTCATCCACGATGAAGGCCCGGACAAGGATAAGGGCTGCGGCCCTTACGTACAGAGCGAGCGCCATAAAGCCGGTCTTTACCTGGAATATGCAAAAAAGCTGATTGAAAAAGGGGAAGCTTATTACTGCTTCTGTACCCAGGAACGGCTGGAATCCTTAAAACGCGAGGTGAACGGCGAGATGATTATGACTTACGATAAACACTGCCTTCACCTGACCAAAGAAGAGATTGAAGCCAACCTTGCTGCGGGAATTCCCTATGTTATCCGCCAGAATAACCCGGCAGAAGGGAAAACCACCTTCCATGACGAGATTTACGGGGATATTTCCGTGGATAATGCCGAACTTGACGATATGGTGCTGATTAAGTCCGACGGCTATCCGACCTATAACTTTGCCAATGTCGTGGATGATCATCTGATGGGAATTACCCATGTGGTGCGTGGGAATGAGTATTTATCTTCTTCACCGAAATATAACCGGCTTTACGAAGCCTTCGGCTGGGAAGTTCCGATTTATGTGCACTGCCCGCTGATTACCAATGAAGAGCACCAGAAATTAAGCAAGAGAAGCGGCCATTCTTCCTATGAAGATTTAATTGCCCAGGGCTTTCTGACGGAAGCCGTGGTCAACTATGTGGCCCTCCTGGGCTGGTCGCCGGAGGGGACGCAGGAGATCTTTTCTTTAGAGGAGATGATTCAGGCATTTGATTTCCGTCGGATGAGCAAGTCCCCGGCTGTCTTTGATATGACGAAGTTAAAATGGATGAACGGGGAATATATGAAGGCGATGGACGAGGATAAGTTTTATTCCATGGCCCTGCCCTACATGAAGGAAGCGATTCATAAGGATTTGGATTTTCATAAGATTGCGGCGATGGTAAAGACCAGGATTGAGATTTTTCCGGATATTGCCGGACAGATTGATTTCTTTGAAAGCCTGCCGGAGTATGATTTGGAAATGTATGTACACAAGAAGATGAAGACCACAAAGGAAACCTCCCTTGCCGTGTTAAAAGGTACTCTGCCGATCCTTGAGAAACAGGAGGATTACAGCAATGACGCCCTCTACCAGGCGCTGACGGGCTATATCAGCCAGGAAGGCGTAAAGACAGGCTATGTGATGTGGCCGCTTCGCGTGGCTGTGTCCGGAAAGCAGATGACACCGGCAGGAGCGACCGAGATTATGGAGGTTTTGGGCAAAGAAGAAACCTTAACCCGCATTCGGGCAGGAATTGAAAAGCTGGAAAAAGAAATTGGATAACGAAATCGGATAATGAAATCGGATAACGAAACTTGTTAAATCGAAAAATAACTGCGAAGATACCGCAGAATAAAAGGAGCAGGAATGCCGTTTAATGAAGCACAGACCATGGCTGTACAGCACGGGAAGGGGCCGATGATGGTTTTAGCCGGGCCGGGTTCAGGCAAAACAACCGTGATTGTAGGTCGGGTAAGAAACCTGGTGGAAAACTTAAAGGTATCGCCTTCTTCGATTCTGGTGATTACCTTTACCAGAGCGGCGGCCAGGGAGATGGAAGAGAGGTATCTTGCTTTAGAACAGGAAAACAGCAGTGGAAGGGTCAGTTTTGGCACCTTCCACTCTGTATTTTTCCGGATTTTAAAGCTTGCCTACCGCTACAGCGGAGAAAATATCGTCCGGGAAGAACAGCAGACGGAATTTCTGCGCAGGGAGATTGCCCGTCTTTCCTTAGAGGTCGAGGATGAGGGCGAGTTTATCCGCACGGTACTTGGAGAAATCAGCGAAGTCAAAGGCGAGATGATTTCCTTAGAGCACTATTATGCCAAAAGCTGTTCGGGGGAGATTTTTAAACAGCTCTATGAAGCCTATGAGCGGTCGCTTCGCCAGCTTAACCTTCTGGATTTTGATGATATGCTGACGATGTGTTATGAATTGTTTCGGGAGAGGAAGGATATTTTATCGGCATGGCAGAGAAAATATCCCTATATTTTAATCGATGAATTTCAGGATATTAACCGGATTCAGTACGAGGTGGTAAAACTGATGGCTCTTCCGGGCAATAATTTATTTATCGTGGGCGATGACGACCAGTCGATTTACCGCTTCCGCGGAGCAAGGCCCGAAATAATGCTGGGATTTTTTAAAGACTATCCTCAGGCAAAGCAGGTTTTTTTGGATATCAACTACCGCTCCACACCGCAGATTGTAGAATCGGCCAGGCGTCTAATTGAAAACAATAAGACCCGTTTTCCCAAGAAGATCCGGGCGAATAAAAAAAGCGGCCGTCCGGTAATTACCCGGGTCTTTACGGACGGGCGGGACGAAGTGGAAACTATCTGCCGGGAGATTCGGGATTATCGGCATGTGGGGGATGCCTGGGAGGATATTGCCGTGCTTTTTCGGACGAACCAGGGGGCAAGACTTCTGGTGGAAAAGCTGATGGAGTACAATATTCCTTTTCAAATCCGGGACATCCTACCCAATATTTACGAGCACTGGATTGCCAGAAATCTTCTGGACTATATTTTGTTAGCCAGAGGACATATGGAGCGGAGCCGGGTTCTGGCGGTGATTAACCGGCCAAAGCGCTATATCGGGCGGGACTCCCTGGAAGGGGAGATGATAAACTGGGAACAGATAAAGTCCTTTTATCAGGATAAGGAATGGATGGTGGATCGGATTGAAGAGCTGGAAGCCCATCTTCGCATGATCCGAAAACTTGCCCCCACGGCCGCCATTAATTATATCCGCAAGGCCGTGGGCTATGATGGATTTTTAACCGCCTATGCCGCCGAGAAAAAGATTAAGCCGGAGGAATATTTAGAGATTGCCGACCAGATTCAGGAGAGCGCCGCCGGGTATAAGACCTGTGAGGAATGGTTTAAACACATCCTGGAGTACAAGGAGCAGCTTGCCGAACAGGCAAGGCAGAGGAAACAGAAGAAGGAAGGGGTATGCCTGATGACGATGCACAGCGCCAAGGGACTGGAGTTTCGCATCGTCTATATCTTAGATGCCAATGAAGGGGTCAGTCCGCACCACAAGGCGTTTTTAGACGTGGATATGGAAGAAGAGCGAAGGATGTTTTATGTGGCCATGACCAGGGCAAAGGAGAGGCTGCACGTCTATTTCGTTAAAGAGCGGTACCATAAGCCGCAGGAGGTTTCCCGGTTTGTGCGGGAGTATCTGCGCGGATAAATCGGAAGAAAGGTAAAGTTTAGTGAAAGGAAAACAGGTGATGGAAGAGCGGAAGGGGCTTGTGCATATTTACTGCGGGGACGGGAAGGGGAAGACGACGGCGGCTCTTGGACTGGCTCTTCGGGCGGCGGGGCGGGGAATGAAGGTGGTGATTGCCCGTTTCTTAAAAACCGAAGATTCCGGAGAGGTGAAGATGCTTTATCAGCTTCCGGGGATAGTTTTGCTTCCCTGCAAGAAAAACTTTGGCTTTACATTTTCGATGGGGGAGGAAGAAAAAAAAGAGGCTTCCCGGTACTGTCAGGAAGTTTTTACCCATGCAGTAAACCTTGGACAGGAAGCGGATCTGCTGATATTTGATGAGGTTCTGGCAGCCTGCAATGCAGGGCTTCTGACCAAAAAGTGTCTGGAAGCTTTCCTTGACAGCCGTCCGCAGGGGCTGGAGGTTGTGCTTACCGGAAGGAATCCGTGGGAGAGCCTTCTTTCTGCGGCGGATTATGTTACCGAAATGCAGGCGGTAAAGCATCCCTATCAAAAGGGAATTTATGCCAGGCGCGGAATTGAATACTGACGGATTAGGGCATTAAAACCTCTAAAGTGGGAGATTGAACCCATAAAGATTCATTTTGTACCAGAAATATAGAGAAAAAGTGGGAAAAAACTTGCTTTTTTTACGAAATTTTGATAAAGTGAAGGGGAAAAGCAGTTACTGTGAACGCAGGTGAACCGTAACAAAAAAGGCGGCTGCGCATAAACGTAAACGGCAGCAAAAAATGTTCTTAGGAGGAACAACGAGATGAAAGATGACGAGAGGTTTAATGTCAATCTGGGGGAAGGTAAAGAAGAAACGGATGAGATGACCGTTACGCTGACCCTGGATGATGACACGACGCTGGAATGTGTGGTAATTAATATTTTTAAGGCCGGCGATCGGGAATATATCGCCCTGCTCCCCATGGAGGGACCTGCCGCAGAAGAAGGAGAGGTTTATCTCTACCGCTACAGCGAGGATGAGAACGGAGAGCCTGATTTGGAGAATATTGAAGATGACGATGAATTCGAACTGGTATCCGATGCGTTCGACGAGATGCTGGACTCCGCGGAGTATGATGAACTGATTGGTGAAGATGAACTGGATGATTAGTCCGAAATGCATCTATTAATGAAGCTTTCCTTCCGGTCAGAGAAAAAGTAATGACGGAAAATAAAAAATAAGATAAAAAAGAAGAAAAACAGCAAAAAACAGCCCCCGGACAGAACGTTTCGGGGGCTGCGTGATGGTTTAGGCGGATTTAAGGATTAAACGTCCGATAAGAAAACCGATGAAAGAAACTATACATTGAAGCGGAACAGAATAACATCCCCGTCTTTTACCACATAATCTTTTCCTTCCAGGCGGACCAGACCCTTTTCCTTGGCGGCAGTGTAGGTTCTGCAGTCGAGGAGATCCTGGTAGTTGACCACCTCGGCCCGAATAAAGCCGCGTTCAAAATCCGAGTGGATCTTTCCGGCTGCCTGCGGGGCCTTGGTTCCGGCCTTAATCGTCCAGGCACGGGTTTCGGTAACACCGGCGGTAAGATAGCTTAAAAGGCCAAGGAGGCGGTAGCTTGCGGCAATCAGCTTGTCAAGCCCTGATTCCGTAAGCCCCAGATCTTCCAGAAACATTGCCTTTTCATCATCGTCAAGTTCGGCAATCTCCTGCTCAATCTGGGCACAGATGACAAAAACTTCCGAAGCGTTTTCTGCGGCAAAATGGCGGACGCTCTGGACGTGGGTATTATTTTTTCCGTCGTCGGCCAGGTCGTCTTCTCCTACATTGGCTGCGAAGATCACCGGTTTCCAGGTCAGAAGGTTTAAACTGCTCATCAGGGCCTCTTCGTCCTCATCGGCAAGTTCCATCTTCCGTGCAAGGTTTCCGTCTTCCAGGAAGGCTTTCACCCGTTTTAGGAAATCCACTTCTTTTGCCAGTTCTTTATTGTTAAAGGCAGCCTTTCCGTTCTTGGCAATGCGGCGTTCCAGAATTTCGATATCCGAAAAAATCAGTTCCAGGTTAATGGTTTCAATATCCCGCAGAGGATCTACGCTTCCGTCAACATGGATAACATTCCCGTCTTCAAAACAGCGGACAACATGGACGATGGCATCAACCTCCCGGATATTGGAGAGGAACTGGTTGCCAAGACCTTCACCTTTAGAAGCACCTTTCACCAGTCCGGCGATATCGACAAATTCTATCACGGCCGGAGTGATTTTCTGTGAGTCGTAAAGATCGGCCAGAAGCTTTAAGCGGGGATCCGGTACAGGAACAACGCCGATATTCGGGTCGATGGTGCAAAAAGGATAGTTGGCGGATTCTGCGCCTGCTTTGGTTAATGAATTAAAAAGGGTGCTTTTTCCTACATTGGGCAGCCCTACAATCCCTAATTTCATAAAAAAACCTCCATTTCTCTGCAAAGCACTTTGTCTGTACGTGTGCTAACCGATCAAAGCATAGCATAAAAACAGGGATTTGTACACTGTTTCTCCGGGACTGTATCTGAAAATTTACCGGGAATTTTTTGGGATTTGGGGGAAGCTTCCAGTTTTTTCGACAAAATATGTCGAATCTTCCCGTTTCCTGTCAATCGAATTTCGTTGCATTTTCCCGACAATTGGATTAAAATGTAATAAGCCTGTAGCAGGAAAATATGTAAACTGCTATACGAGCGTTAGATTGAGGAGGAACTTTACAGATGATGAATGATGGAGCAGATATTTGCTTTGTCCATTTGGGGATTGCCATTGACCATCTCCAAAAAAGCATTACGGTTTTTGGCTTTCCCATTGCCTTCTATGGCATGATTATCGGATGCGGGATGCTGGCTGGGCTTTTTCTGGCGCAGTCCGATGCAAAACGAAGGGGACAGGATCCGGAACTGTATCTAGATTTTGCACTGTATGCGATAATTTTTGCGATTATTGGGGCGCGGACGTATTATGTTCTGTTTGAATGGGATGCCTACAAAGATAATCTCCTTCAGATATTGAATCTGCGGGCCGGAGGGCTGGCGATTTACGGCGGAGTTATTGCAGCAGTGCTGACGCTGATTATTTTCACCAGAGTAAGGAAACAGTCATTTTTTTCGATGGCAGATACGGGCGTATTGGGGCTTGTTTTGGGGCAGATAATCGGACGTTGGGGAAACTTTTTTAATTGTGAGGCTTTTGGCGGATATACGGATAGTCTTCTGGCTATGCGCATTAAGCGGGCGCTGGTAAATCCGTCGATGATTTCACAGGAACTTTTGGATCATTTGATTGTAGAGAATGGAATCGAATACATACAGGTGCATCCGACCTTCCTTTATGAATCACTTTGGAATCTTGGCTTGCTTTTGCTGATGCTGTGGTATCGAAAAAGGAAGAAATTTGATGGAGAGATGTTTTTTATTTACTTATTGGGGTATGGTCTGGGAAGAAGCTGGATTGAGGGCCTGCGCACGGATCAGCTGAAACTGTTCGGAAGCGGAATTGCCGTTTCCCAGTGCCTGTCGCTGATTCTGGCGATAACGGCGCTTAGCGTCCTGGTTTGGAAACATCGAACAATCGAAAAAGATAAAAAAAGGAGAGCATAAGATGAGTGAGGTAAAGCAGGAACTGATGGAAAAAATAGAAGAAGCAAGGCAGGAACTGGATAACAGTATTGACCAGGGCCTGGCCTATGACTTAATTTATGAGCACAGTGTAGCTTTGGATCGGTGGATTGAAAAATATATTGCTGCAGGCTTTTAAAGGTTTTTGGGATAGGGTTTCCTGTACATTGAAAAAGAGTACATACGAATATTCAGGTATGTGCTCTTTTTTTCCCTTTTTTTGCTTTTCATGAAAATTTTCTTGCTATTTTCCTGGGGATGTAATAAAATAAATGTACAAGTGGCGGAAAGTGGAGGAAAGTGGGACAAAGGGGTAGCGTGGTGCGGATGTCAGGTGATTATTATGTTCATGGGTGAGTACAATCATACCGTTGATGCGAAAGGACGGTTGATCGTCCCTTCAAAATTCAGAGAACAGCTGGGCGATGAATTCGTGATAACGAAAGGATTAGATGGCTGTTTATTTGTGTATGAAAATACAGAGTGGAAAGCTCTGGAAGAAAAACTCCACGCCCTGCCCCTGACGAATGCGAACGCCCGAAAGTTTTCCCGCTTTTTTCTTGCCGGAGCCACGGCCTGCGAGGTTGACAAGCAGGGAAGAATCCTTCTGCCGCTGATTTTACGCGAGTTTGCGGGGATTGAGAAGGATGCCGTCTTAGTCGGCGTGGGAAGCCGGATTGAAATCTGGTCAAAAGAACGCTGGCTGGAGGCGAATTCCTATGATGATATGGAAGAGATTGCACAAAACATGGAAGGACTGGGAATTTAATGAACTTTGAACATAAATCGGTGCTGCTTTACCCCACGGTTGACAGCCTGAAGGTGAAACCAGACGGAATTTATGTGGACGGCACCCTGGGAAAAGGAGGTCATGCCCGGGAGGTTCTGCGGCGTCTGGGAGAAAACGGACGTCTGATTGGCATAGACCAGGACGGGGACGCCATCGCTGCCGCGTCGGAAAATTTACAGGAATTTTCTCCCCGGGTAACGATAGTAAGGCGCAATTACGAACAGCTTTCCACGGTTTTGGACGAACTGGGGATTTCCAAGGTGGATGGGATTTATCTGGATTTAGGTGTATCTTCTTTTCAGCTGGATACCAAGGAACGCGGGTTTACCTACCGTGAGGACGCACCGCTGGATATGCGGATGGATCAGCGCCAGACCCTGACAGCGGCGGATATTGTCAATACGTACAGCGAGATGGAACTTTACCGCCTGATACGGGATTACGGGGAAGAGAAGTTTGCCAAAAACATTGCCAAGCACATTGCAAGGAAAAGGCAGGAAAAACCGATAGAAACCACGGGAGAACTGACGGAAGTTATTAAGGCGGCGATCCCGGCGAAGGTACGGGCAGGTGGAGGACATCCGGCCAAGCAGACCTTCCAGGCCATACGCATAGCGTTAAACCGGGAACTGGAGGTACTGGAAAATACTATAGATACAGCAATTGAACGGTTAAAGCCGGGAGGGCGGTTTGCCGTGATTACCTTTCATTCCTTAGAGGATCGAATGGTAAAAACAAAGTTTAGGGAGAATGAGCATCCGTGCACATGTCCGCCGGATTTTCCGGTTTGTGTCTGCGGGAGGAAAAGCCTGGGAAGGGTGATTACAAAAAAACCCATTCTGCCCACAGCGGAGGAGGAAGAAGAAAACAGGAGAGCAAAGAGTGCGAAGCTTCGGGTTTTTGAACGCACATAGCCGTGCAGGGTATCGGATGTCTGCGGCTGCAGTGACAGGTAAACTTTAACCGGCTGCGGCAGGAACCCGGAATAATCGTGAATTAAGGAAGGAGTAATGCAAAGATGGCAGAGAGAATTCGTTCATATTCTACAAAAGCGTATATTGACGGGAATACTGTGCGGAAACTGCGTCCTGCCAGAGCCCCTGAAAAGGGGGAGCGGCAGAAACCGAAAAAGAAAGTCAGCTACCGGGTAAGGAGGAACCAGGAGAAGGCATTGCAGGTGAATCTCCCCTACGTGCTGATGTTTACGGTTGCTCTGATCTGCACATTGTATTTATGCATTAACTACCTGCAGGTGCAGTCTACCATGACCACCAGAATTCACAATATCGAAACGATAGAAAAGGAACTGGAGTTTTTAAAATCGGAGAACGACGCATTGGAAACCCGGATTAATACGTCCCTGGATTTGGACTATGTATACCGGGTGGCTACCGAAGAACTGGGCATGGTGTATCCGAACAAAAACCAGGTCATTTTATATAACAAGACAGAAAGCGAGTATGTAAGACAGTATGAGGACATCCCAAAACACTAAAGGGCCGGGAAAGAAAAATAAGAAGAACAGCCCCCGGCTATTTGTGACATACATGCAGGAAAAGCTGGCGGTTACTGTAATGGTAATTACGCTGGCTTTGTTTGCATTAATTGTTGTGCTTTATCAGCTGATTAAAAATAATCAGGAGGATTACTCAAAAATCGTTCTCTCCCAGCAGTCCTACGACAGCCGGGTGATTCCCTACCGGCGCGGGGATATCGTCGATCGGAACGGTACTTATCTGGCGACCAGCGAAAAGGTCTATAATCTTATTATCGACCCGATGCAGATTAACAGTGCACCGGAACACTACTTAGAGCCGACGGTGCAGGCGCTTTCGGAGGTTTTCGGCTATGATGCGGCAGAACTCCGCAGTATTATCGCAGAGCGGGCAGAATCGGCCTACGTCCGCTATGAGCGCCGTCTTCCCCATGAACAGAAAAAAGCTTTCGAGGAACTGAAGGAAAAGCGCAATACCGCCTATAAGCAGGCAAACTCCAAAGAACGGGTTTGGGGTGTCTGGTTTGAGGACGAATACCAGAGAGTTTATCCGTTAAACAGCCTGGCCTGCGATGTCGTCGGTTTTTCCACCGCTGACGGTTCCGGAGGCATGGGGGGAATCGAGCAGTTTTATAATGAGGAATTAATCGGTGTCAACGGCAGGGAATACGGCTATTTAAACGAGGAAACAAACCTAGAGCGTGTAATTAAACCCGCGGCAAACGGAAATACCGTAGTTTCGACACTGGATGTTAATATCCAGCAGATTGCGGAAAAATACATTGCGGAGTGGGAGAACACCACGGGAAGCAATATGAGTGCCGCCCTGGTGATGAACCCGCAGAACGGGGAAATCCTGGCGATGACGGATAAGGTTCGGTTTGACTTAAATAATCCCCGGGATTTGGAGGGGTACTATACAGATGCCGAGATTCGTCAGCTTGGAATAACCGCGGCGATTGACGATTATCACAATAAACATAAGGAAGAACCTAAGCTCACCGAAGCCCAGGTAAGAAACCACTACAGCGATGAAGAGATTGAAACTTTGGGAATGCTGGTGGCCTGGAACCAGATCTGGAGGAATTTCTGCGTCAGCGACACCTACGAGCCGGGTTCTCCGCAAAAGATTTTTACCGTTGCCGCTGCCCTGGAAGAAGGGGTGCTTCAAGGCGATGAAAGCTTTATGTGCGACGGCTATCAGCATGTGGGCGGGTATGATATTCACTGTGTAAACCGCAACGGTCACGGTTCCCTGACGGTGGAAGAATCCCTGATGCAATCCTGCAATGACGCACTGATGCAGATGGCTTTTATGATTGGAAAAGAGCGGTTTGTCAAGTACCAGAATCTCTTTGGCTTTGGCCGAAAGACGGGCATCGACCTTCCCGGAGAAGCCGATGCCGCCACCCTGATGTACAATGTGGACAATATGGACCCTTCTTCTCTTGCAACCAATTCCTTCGGTCAGAACTATAACTGCACGATGGTGCAGATGGCGGCTGCCTATGCTTCGGTGATTAACGGCGGTTCGTACTATGAACCCCACGTTGTCCGGCAGATTTTAAATGAACAGGGTTCTCTGGTTAAAAAGATTGAGCCGAACCTGGTGCGGGAAACGGTATCAGAGTCCACTTCGGCCTTTATCCGCAAAGCATTGTTCCGCACGGTAGATGAAGCAACCGGAAGGGCTGCAAAGGTGGAAGGCTACGAGGTGGGCGGAAAGACCGGAACCGCGCAGAAGCATCCCCGGGAAGACAGGGATTATCTGGTATCTTTTGTCGGGTTTGCCCCGGTAAACGATCCGCAGGTTCTGGTCTATGTGATTGTGGATGTTCCCCATGTGGAAAAGGCGCAGCAGCCCCACAGTTCCTATGCCGCCAATATTGTCCAGAAGATATTAAAGGATTCTCTTCCCTATCTGAACGTATTTCCGGCGACGGAACTGGAGGTATCGGAGGAGATTGAAGAACAGCTTCCCCAGGATGAGGGCATATCCGGAGGCGGCAGCCTGCTTCCCGAGGAGAGCACAGAGGAAACCGTGCCGGAAACCAAGGTTTATGATTCGGAAGAATATGTAAGTCCGGAAGATGAAGGCATGGAGGCGTCAGAAGCACAGGAAGGGGAAGAAGAGGAATCTTCGGCAGAAAACAGCACAGAGGAGGAAACAAGAAGCGGCGGGGGGAATTCTTCCCGGAATCCACAGAGAGGATCTTCAACCTCCGGGGGAGCGCTCAGCGGATTTAGCCAGCCGACGGTTTCCAATCCGATTCCGGTTTTTCCGACACAGCCGCCGACACAAAGCACAGTAACGGGCACCGTTTCAGCGAATGACCCGCATATACAGCAGGGACAGGGAACAGTTTCGCCAGGCATCCCGCAGACAGCCCCCGTGGTTTTGGGAAATCCTGAACCGTCGGAAGGCGGTGTGAGCGGAAGCAGCGCCGTGCCTCCGACCGGGGAATAAAACTGTTGCTGTTCATGATAACATAAAAGTCAGGCTCTTTCATATAATGAACAAAAAGTGTAGCAGCAGGAACCGGTATGAATGTAAACCAGACCTTTCACCGATCAAAAACAGCCATTCTCTTTTTCTTTCTTGCACTGATGATGATTGGGTTGTCCGGGCGGCTGTTTTATCTGATGATTTACCGCTCGCAGTACTATACGGCAAAGGCCGAGGATCTTCATCTTCGGGAGCGGACGATTAAAGCGGCCAGAGGGCGGATTCTTGACCGAAACGGTGAGGTTCTGGCCGACAACCGCACGGTGTGCACCATTTCGGTCATCCATAACCAGGTAAAAGAGCCGGAAAAAGCCATTGCTGTGCTTTCGAGGGAGCTGGAACTTTCCGAAGAAACCGTGCGCAAAAAAGTGGAAAAGCGCAGTTCCCGGGAGGTTATTGCCACAAATGTGGAAAAAGCCCTAGGCGATAAAATCCGCAGCTATCAGCTTTCTGGGGTCAAGGTGGATGAAGACTATAAGCGCTACTATCCCTATGACAGCCTGGCCTCCAAAGTACTTGGCTTTACCGGCGGTGACAACCAGGGGGTTATCGGCCTGGAAGTAAAGTATGAAGAATATTTAAGGGGAACCAACGGAACGATTCTTACCCTGGCAGATGCTGCCGGAGTAGAACTAAAGGACGGAAGAGAAGAGAGGATTGAACCCGTGGCAGGGAAGGATTTGTGCACCAGCCTGGATGTGAATATCCAGCAGTATGCCCAGCAGCTTGCCTATGAAACCATGGAAAAAAAGAATGCCAAGGGTGTTTCTATCCTGGTGATGAACCCGCAGAACGGGGAAATCCTTGCCTTGGTCAATGTGCCGGAGTTTAACTTAAATGATCCTTTCACCCTCGATCAGAACCTGGTCAGCGAGAGCGCCCGGTTAAAAGCCGCCGAGGAAGCTGCCCTGGGAACGGATGCCCAGGAGAGGCGAAACCGGATGTGGCGAAACAGCTGTGTCAGCGATACGTATGAACCCGGTTCGACCTTTAAGATTATTACGGCTGCAGCAGGTCTTGAGGCAGGGGCTGTAACCTTAGAAGACCGTTTTTCCTGTCCGGGGTTTCGTATCGTAGAGGATCGGAAGATCCGCTGCCATAAGGTGGGCGGACACGGGGGCGAAAACTTCCTCCAGGGAATGATGAATTCCTGCAACCCTGTGCTGATTGACGTAGGGCAGCGCCTGGGCACAGACGCCTACTGCCGGTATTTTGAACAGTTCGGCCTGAAAGGTAAAACCGGTATCGATATTCCCGGAGAGGCTTCTACCATTATGCATAAAAAAGAAAATATGGGTCCGGTAGAACTGGCTACGGTTTCTTTTGGCCAGTCCTTCCAGATAACACCCGTACAGCTGATTGCCACGGTTTCTTCCATTATTAACGGAGGCCGCAGGGTGACACCGCATTTTGCCGTTGAGGCCAGATCCGCCGATAATACCTGGGTGCATCGGTTTACCTATCCTCTGGGAAAGGAGATTCTCTCTGCCCAGACCAGTGAAACCATGCGCTATATCCTGGAACATGTGGTTTCTGAGGGCAGCGGAAAAAAAGCCGCTATCGAAGGCTACCGTATCGGCGGAAAGACAGCAACTTCGGAAAAACTTCCGCGCAGCCGGAAAAAATACATTTCTTCGTTTATCGGCTTTGCCCCTGCAGACGAGCCTTCGGTCATTGCCCTGATTACCATTGATGAGCCGGAGGGGATTTATTACGGGGGAACCATCGCTGCACCGGTGATTGCCGATTTGTTTCGGAACATCCTTCCGGCTATGGGAATTTAGGGTTACTGTTCACATAGGTCTGCGCACTAGCTGCGCTGACCGTAGGTTAAACTGGGCCAGTGAGCAAAAATCCCATCGACGAAGGCGATTTTCATGGATTTTTGCCTGTTGCTGTGAACGTGTGAACAGTAACAATTCAGGCGGAAGAAAATTCGGGAAACGCCGGTTGATTATTTGCTGAAAAAGACGTATACTACCATTTGGCGGGTTTTATGCTGATAATCCATTACCATGTAAGTTTTTGACGGATTTTTGATGTTTTCCTTCTGTTTTTCTACATAAGAATACTTTACGAGAATTTTGAGGTGTCCTATGATTAATGAAACGATTTTAGCCATTATTATCGCCTTTGCCATCAGCGCCGTGCTGTGCCCGATCGTTATTCCTTTTCTTCATAAGTTAAAATTTGGCCAGCAGGTGCGCGAGGACGGCCCCCAGGCACATTTAAAAAAGCAGGGAACGCCGACGATGGGCGGTCTTATGATTTTGACCAGCATTATTATTACCTCGCTTTTTTACCTTCCGCGCTATCCGAAGATTATTCCTGTGCTTTTTGTAACCGCAGGTTTTGGTATTATCGGATTTTTGGATGACTATATTAAGATTGTGATGAAGCGATCCGAGGGCCTTAAGCCCATGCAGAAGATTATTGGCCAGCTTTTAATTACCGGAATCTTCGCCTGGTATCTTGTAACCAGCAATGAGGTGGGAACGGGGATGCTTATTCCCTTTACCGGAGGGTTTGCCCATGGAATCAAGCTGGATTTGGGGATATTATTCGTCCCTGCTGTCTTTTTTATCGTTCTTGGGACGGATAACGGCGTGAATTTTACGGACGGTCTGGACGGTCTGTGTACCAGCGTGACGATCCTGGTTGCGACTTTTTTAACCATTGTATCTATCGGTGAGGACAGCGGCATAAGTCCCATTACCGGGGCTGTTGTGGGAAGTCTTTTAGGCTTTCTTCTGTTTAATGTCTATCCGGCAAAGGTTTTTATGGGCGATACGGGTTCACTGGCTCTGGGCGGCTTTGTGGCTTCGAGTGCTTTTATGATGGAGATACCGCTGTTTATTGTGCTTATCGGATTTATTTATTTAATTGAAGTGCTTTCCGTGATTATTCAGGTGACGTACTTTAAAAAGACCGGAGGAAAGCGGTTTTTCAGGATGGCACCGATTCATCATCACTTTGAACTGGGCGGATGGTCAGAAACCAGGGTGGTTGCGGTATTTGCCATCGTTACAGCAGTTTTATGTATGCTGGCATATTTAGGATTATAGGAGGAGAACAAAGTTGGGCAGTCAAAAGGTTATCGTAGCGGGAACCGGCGTGAGCGGTATTGCCGCAGCAAAACTTTTATTGGCTTTAGGCGGCAAGGTGCTGCTTTATGACGGCAATGATAAACTTTCAGCAAAGGAAATCCGGGCAAAGTTTACCAAGGATGCACCAGTAAGCGTGCTTCTTGGTGAACTGAGGCGTTCCGATCTGGCAGATGTGGAACTTTGCATTATCAGCCCGGGGATACCCCTGGAATCAAAAATCGTTTCCATGATGGATGAGTTAAAGATCCCGGTATGGGGAGAAATTCAGCTTGCCTATCACTGTGCAAAGGGCCGTGTGGCTGCGATTACGGGAACGAACGGAAAGACGACAACCACCGCACTGACCGGACAGATCGTAAAGGATTATCTGGGTCAGGCTTTTGTCGTGGGAAACATCGGAATTCCCTATACGCAGATTGCTCTGGAAACGGAAGATGATTCGGTGACGGTGGCAGAGATTTCCAGCTTTCAATTAGAAACCATTATGAATTTTCATCCCCAGGTCGGCGCTATCTTAAATATTACTCCGGACCATCTCGACCGTCACAGAACGATGGAGCGCTATATTGAGGTAAAAAAATGTATAACCGTAAACCAGGAGCCGGACGATGTGCTTGTATTAAACTATGAGGACCCGGTGCTGCGTGAATTCGGGCTGAAAAGGGAAAAAGCCAAGCGGCCGGATGGTCAGGAGCCGGAGAAAGAAGAGGCAGAAAAGGCAGATTTGCCAAACGGTCAGGTGCCAAAGAAAGAAGAAGCAGAAAAGGCAGATTTGCCGAACGGTCAGGAGCCGGAGAAGGAAGCGGCAAAAAAGACTGGTTTGGGAAATGAAGACGCCAAAAAAGCAGATCCGGAAATGACAGAAGAAGAAAAGACGGTTTCCCTGGAAGAAACGGTGAAGGCGGCGCAAAAGCCCGAAGAAACAAAGGAGGCAGCCTACCCGGAGATTATCGTAAAGGCGAAGGTGATTTTTTTCAGCAGCCGACATTCTCTTGAAGAGGGGATTTATCTGGATGGAGATGAGATTATCTGGAGCCGCGACGGGAAGAAGGAAAAAGTGATAAAAACCGGTGAACTTCTGCTTCTGGGGCGTCATAATTACGAAAACGTTATGGCGGCAGCGGCGATTGGGCTGTCCCTTGATATCCCGCTTTCTTCGATTCAGAAAACGCTCAGGGAATTTAAGGCCGTGGAACACAGGATTGAGTTTGTTGCCGAAAAGGGCGGTGTAAAGTATTACAATGATTCTAAGGGGACGAATCCGGATGCAGCTATCCAGGCTATCCGTGCCATGCCCGGGCCGACGGTTTTAATTGCCGGGGGGTATGATAAGCAGAGCACTTACGATGAATGGATTGAAGCATTTGACGGAAAGGTAAAAAATCTGGTGCTTATCGGCCAGACCAGGGATAAAATCGCCCGGTGTGCAAGAGAGCATGATTTTCATGATATTATCTATGCAGAGGATATGCAGGAAGCGGTAAGCGTCTGTGCTTCCTATGCCAACCGGGGAGAGAATGTGCTTCTCAGCCCTGCCTGTGCAAGCTGGGGAATGTTTAAAAATTATGAGGAGAGAGGACGCATCTTTAAGGAATGTGTGCTCAGCCTTTAGCTTAGGGAGGATTCTGCATGGCAAAACAGCAAGGGCCGGGAAATGGCAGTCTGAATAAAGATCGCCGTGTGCAGGCCGAAAAACATCCGCCGAATAAAGGAAGGCAGATGAACCAGGGCCGTTTGCAGCCAAACCGTCCGATAACCGGCAGCCGCCAGGCAGCCGCGGCACGTCCGGCAAATGCAAAACGCACGGCTTCTTCGGTACGCCCGCAGACGGCACGGGAGAGATATCCGGTAAGGCGCAGTCCGGCGGTGCAAAACGACAGGGATGAAAGGGAAAGTACCGAGAAGAGAAAGGGCGGGAAGGTTCAGCGGTTTTATGACTACAGCTTGCTGCTTACCATTATTTTTCTGACGATATTTGGTCTGGTTATGATTTACAGTTCCAGTTCGTATTCGGCGCAGATTCGCTTTCATGATGCCGGGCATTTTATGAAGCGTCAGGGCTATATTGCTCTGGGCAGTTTTGTGGTCATGCTGATTGTTTCCAAGATGGATTATCATTTTTATGCGAAGTTTGCCTATCTCGCCTACGGGCTTTCCTATGTGCTTTTAGCGCTGGTTATGTGGTCGCCGCTGGGGGTAATTGCAAATGGAAAGAAGAGATGGCTGGGAATTGGGCCGGTGCAGTTTCAGCCCACGGAGCTGGTAAAGATTGCCCTGATTTTACTGATTGCCGTGATTATTACGCAGATGGGAACAAAGATTAATGAACTTTCTTCCCTGTTTAAGATTGCTGCCCTGGCACTGCCGCTGGCGGTGATGGTGGCGATGAACAATTTAAGTTCGGGAATTATTATCCTGGGAATTACCTTTGTGATGTGCTTTGTGGCCTGCAAGCTTCGGTGGCCTTTCGTGGCCTGTACGGCAGCCGCAGGGGTGGTTTTTGCCTTTGCCGGGCCCATTGCCACGGCTTTAGAAAGCATCGGCATCCTGCAGAGTTATCAGCTCAGCCGGATTCATGTGTGGCTTGATCCGGAAGCCTATCCCCAGGACGGCGGCTATCAGGTGCTTCAGGGGCTTTACGCCATCGGTTCCGGAGGTCTGGTGGGGAAGGGACTGGGAGAGAGCATCCAGAAGCTTGGCTTTGTTCCCGAGGCTCAAAACGATATGGTATTTTCCATTATCTGTGAAGAACTGGGGATTTTCGGGGCGGTTTCGGTGATTTTGATTTTTCTGTTTATGATTTACCGTTTTATGCTGATTGCCAGCAATGCGCCGGATCTTTTTGGAGCAATGCTTGTGGTCGGGGTTATGGGGCACATTGCCATCCAGGTGATCCTAAATATTGCGGTAGTGACCAACACTATTCCCAATACGGGAATTACGCTTCCCTTTATCAGCTACGGGGGAACCTCGGTGTTTTTCCTGATGATGGAGATGGGGATGGTGTTAAGCGTATCAAATCAAATTAAATTGCAGAAGTAGGACAAATTTCTTTTTCCTGATTTCCTTCATATAGTATTCTATAGGGGAAATTATGGTTGGAGGGAAAGTCCTTGTCAGAAATATGTGTTCAGGGCTGTCGGCCTTTAACAGGTGAGATAAATATTCAGGGTTCAAAGAACGGGGTTCTGCCCATGCTGGCGGCATCCGTTCTTCAGCGGGAAACGCTGAAATTTACCAATGTCCCCATCATACAAGATGTGCTCTGTATGGTGGGTATTTTAGAATCTGTGGGCTGTTGCTGCCGGTGGGACGGACACAGTCTGTCCATCGACGCTTCCGGGGAGATTTACGGTGAAATTCCCCGAAAAGATGTGGGAAAGATGCGATCGTCCATCCTGCTGATGGGAGCTTTGCTTGGAAGGACGGGCAGGGCAGTGACCTGGCAGCCCGGGGGATGTTCGATTGGAAGCCGTCCCGTAGATCTTCACCTTCTTGCCTTTTCACGCCTGGGGGCCGTGGTAAGCGAGGATGAAGAGGGAAAGATAGAGGCTTCGGCCAAAGAATTAACCGGCAGCATGGTTTATTTTCCGTTTCCCAGTGTGGGGGCGACGGAAAATGCGCTTCTTGCCGCAGTCCTGGCCCGGGGAAAGACGGTGATTGAGGGGGCAGCCAGAGAGCCGGAGATTATAAGCCTTTGCCAGCTTCTGCGCAGGATGGGTGCCGATATCTGCGGAGAGGGGAGCAGCAGGATTGAGGTCTGCGGGGTAGAACGGCTTTTTGGGACGGTTTTTGATGTTCCCGGCGATCGGATTGCCGCGGGGACTTATCTGGCGGCTGTGGCTGGGGCAGGGGGGCATGTGCGTATTTTAAAAGGTCCGTGGGAATTTATGCAGGAAGAAATACGGGTGTTTCGGCAGATTGGCGCAGAAGTAGAGCCGATTTCCAGCAAAACGGGGGAGGTTTGCGGCATTGAACTCTGGATGGAGAAGCGTCCCAAAGCGATTTCTTTATCGACGGGTCCTTATCCGGGATTTCCCACGGATCTGCAGTCGCCCATGCTGGCTGTGCTCTCCCGGGCCGAGGGTATCAGCCAGGTGAGGGAAGAGGTTTTTGAAGCCCGCTTTAAGACTGCAGGCCAGCTGCAGAAGATGGGGGCGCAGATTGAGGTTTCGGGAAATTGTGCCAGGATTTTCGGCCAGGAAAGGCTTTTGGGAGCCAGGGTGCAGGCCATGGATCTGCGCGGCGGAGCGGCACTGGCGGCTGCGGCATTAGCTGCCTGCGGGGAAACGATGATTACCGACTGCATTCATATTGAACGGGGCTATGAAGATATCTGCAGGGATATTCGTCTGCTTCACGGAGAAATTTGCTGGGTGCAGAAAAAGTAAACCACCCGGACATTTAACGGAAACGAGGATAAAGAATGAAAAGAAGGAAAAGAAAGCACCGGAAACTGTGGACGGCATTGTTTTTGCTTCTGCTCTGTCTGGTGCTGGCTGCTTCGATAAACATCAGACAGATAAGCATAACCGGAAATAAAAAATATTCTCCGGAGCAGATTGAAGCCTTATTGTTTGACGGCAAGTGGAGCAAAAACAGTTTGTACAGCTATTATCAAAGCCGGTTTCAGCCGCACAAACAGATTCCGTTTATCGAAGGCTATGATATCCTGTTCCAAAATCCGGTAAGTGTGGAAATTATTGTTTACGAAAAAAGTGTTGTAGGCTATGTTTCGTATATGAGCAGCTATATGTACTTTGATAAAGACGGGATTATCGTAGAAAGTTCAAACAGCAAGCTGGAAGGCGTACCGTTAGTTACCGGGCTGGAGTTTGGACAGATCGTGCTCAACCGCCCCCTTCCGGTAAAGAATCAGCAGATCTTTGAGCGGGTGATGAATTTAACGCAGATTCTGTCCGTTTTTGAACTCCAAACGGACAGGATTCACTATGATGAACATGGCAATGTAACCTTAAGCATCGATGAAATTGAGGTATATCTGGGGGACAACCTGGAGATGAACGGCAAAATATCCTGCCTTGCCGATATGCTGCCGGAGCTTTCGGGGATGGCCGGAACCCTGTATTTAGATTCTTACGATGAAAATAATGCAGATAAATGGTATTCGTTTATCCCGGCATCGGACAGGCAGGTTCCGTAAATTTTGCAGGATGCAAGTATTCTCAGCGATATTTCATAAAAAACCAGGCGGAAATTTCCAAAAATATATAAAAAAAATGGTTGCTATTTTTGCGAAAATCAAATATGATATTACTATATACTCAGGATCGCCCATTGGGCGTTTTATTAAGATGAAAATTTTTATCAGTTTCTCCGTGAAATCAAGAGGGGATAAAAAATAGACTAATTATTTGGGAGAATAAGGAGGAAACGGTCGTGTTAGAAATTAAAATAAACGAATCGGAGAGTGCAGCCCGTATTATTGTGGTAGGCGTAGGCGGAGCAGGGAATAATGCTGTAAACCGTATGGTTGAAGAAGATATCATCGGTGTGGAGTTTATCGGTATAAATACGGACAAGCAGGTACTCTCTACCTGTCAGGCCCCAACCACCATGCAGATCGGCGAGAAGCTGACCGGAGGAAAGGGTGCCGGGGCAAGACCGGATGTCGGCGAAAAAGCTGCTGAAGAAAGCTCCGAAGAAATCTCCCAGGCGATCCGCGGCGCGGATATGGTCTTTGTTACCTGCGGTATGGGCGGCGGAACAGGCACCGGTGCAGCCCCGGTTGTGGCGAAGATTGCCAAGGATATGGGAATCTTAACTGTGGGCGTAGTGACAAAGCCCTTTAAGTTTGAAGGAAAAACCCGTATGGATAATGCGCTCCAGGGCATTGAACGGCTGAAAGAAAGCGTAGACACACTGATCGTTATCCCCAATGATAAGCTTTTAGAGATTGTAGACCGCAGGACAACCATGCCCGAATCCCTGAAAAAAGCCGATGAAGTACTGCAGCAGGCCGTACAGGGAATTACGGATTTAATTAATGTTCCCGGTCTGATTAACCTTGATTTTGCCGATGTGCAGACCGTAATGACGGATAAAGGCATTGCTCATATCGGTATCGGCAGCGCCAAGGGCGATGATAAGGCGATCGAAGCCGTGAAACAGGCCGTATCCAGCCCGCTGTTAGAAACCACTATCGAGGGTGCAACCCATGTAATTATCAATATCTCCGGCGATATCAGCCTGGTAGAGGCAAACGAGGCCGCCAGCTATGTTCAGGAACTTACCGGAGATGATGCAAATATTATTTTTGGTGCGATGTATGACGAGAGCGTGCAGGACGAAGTATCCATTACCGTGATTGCTACCGGACTGGACACACAGGGCGCAAGTTCTTCCGTGGCAAAGGCGATGACCGGATTTAAGGCGGCATCCCAGCAGCCCGCAGGCTACGGTGTGTCCAAGGCCACTGCCCCTGCCGCAGAAAACGTAACGCCTATGCCTTCCTACACGCCGCCGTCCTATACCCCGCCGACCCCGGCTCCTGCACCCGCTCCGGCCCCGGCACCCACGCCCTATCGTCCGAGAAATCCAGAGGTGCAGATTAATATTCCGGACTTTTTGCGGAATAAGCGGTAAAAAGTCGCGGAAGTACTTTTGTGTTTTAAGCGGCATCCGGTAATGGATGTCATATCTTGACGATAAAAAATTGGAAATGTATTCCTTCGATTGACAAACTTCGGAGTCCTCTTTGGCTATAATTGGGTTTATAGACAGGGAGGGCTTTTTTCTATGGAAATAACTTATTATGCGGATATTCTGTTTATCATCAATTTTTTCATGGATTTTTCCCTTCTTTGCCTCTTAAGAATGATTCTCAAGTTAAAGGGAAACTGGCGGCGTCTGGCAGGAGGAAGCGCGGTCGGTTCTGTGCTGACCGTGCTTTTTTCATGGGTTTGGCTGAGAATTATTTTTTCCGGCAGAGCAAATCACATCCTTCTTTTTTTGTTCTGGCTTTGCGGTGCTGTGGGTATTGGCAGCATAATGCTCATCCTGGCCTTTTCTTTTCAGACGGCACAGGAATTTCTAAAAGCGGAAGCAGGACTTTTCTTCGGTGCGGCCTTAGCCGAGGGTCTGATGCAGGCAGGAGTCACGGCAGCAGGATTTACCTGGGGTTATCTGTTATTTCCGTTATCCTGCCTGATTGCCGCTTTTTTGTGGAAGGCAGTAGATAAAACGGCCTGGAATCAGACGTTTTACTACCAGGTAACTCTTTTTTATCAGGGAAGGCAGGTTCAGACCAAGGGATTTTTAGATACGGGAAATCATCTTGAAGATCCTTTATCCAAAAAGCCTGTACATATCGCCGATCGCAATCTCCTGGAAATACTCTGTCCCAAAGTGGAAAAAGTTCGTATGATTCCCTACCGGACAATTGAAGGAGGCGGAATGATGATGCCGGCAGTTTTCCTGGATCGTATCGAAGCCGTCCAGGAGAAAAGACACATTGTCTACGAACAGCCCTTAGTTGCCGCCAGTCCTCAAAAGCTGCAGATCAAAGGAGGATGTGGGATACTGCTGCATGAGTAATTAGAAAAACATGAGTAAACAGAAAAATCAGAGAATAAGAATTGCCGGAAATATTCAAAAATGATTAAATGAGGAGGAATTTCATGATAGTAAAGGTTTCTGTTCCAAGCCGGTTTCAGTGGAAAACCCGGCAGACTTTCCGAACCATGCTGATGAAGAGGGAAGGGGAAATTCATTACATAGGAGGAGCGGATATCCTGCCGGCTCCTTTAGACAGCGAAACCGAACAGGAGATGATTGAAAAGCTGGTCGGACCGGAGGAAAAGGAGGCACGGTCGAAGCTGATTGAGCACAATCTCCGTCTGGTGGTGTATATTGCCAAGAAATTTGATAATACGGCAGTTGGTGTGGAAGATTTGATTTCCATAGGAACAATCGGTCTGATAAAGGCGATTAATACGTTTAATCCGGGAAAGAACATTAAGCTGGCGACCTATGCTTCGCGGTGTATTGAGAATGAGATTTTGATGTATCTGCGGCGGACAAATAAGACGAAGATGGAAGTTTCCATCGATGAACCGCTGAATGTGGACTGGGATGGGAATGAACTGCTTCTGTCGGATATTCTGGGAACGGATGAAGATGTGATTTATAAGGACTTGGAGATGGAAACGGAAAAAGGACTTTTAAATGCAGCAATAAATCGCTTAAATCCCAGGGAGAGAAAGATTGTGGAACTGAGGTTTGGGCTGAATAATGAGGAAGGGGATGAGATGACGCAGAAGGAGGTTGCGGATTTGCTGGGGATTTCGCAGTCGTATATTTCGCGGTTGGAGAAGAAGATTATGAAGAGGCTGAAGAAGGAGATTGTGAGGTTTGAGTAGGGGGCCGGGTGGGGCCTCCTTTTTTTGCAGGTAATGATTTGGCATTTTACCATAACCTCAATTTATATTACCAATTCCAATCTTGTATATTTCCGGGCAAAAAAATCGCCTGGAATTGTTGAAATTCTGCGGTAAATGATTTATTATGGTAAGAACAATGCTGCCTAAGGGTTATAGAGGGAAGTTATGGCTTTATAGCCGTATGGGTTGTTAAGAAAGCAGAGGAGCAAAGTTACACTACATAAAAGGAGAATGAAGCGATGAATTATCATATAGCAGTGATTCCCGGCGATGGTATCGGACCGGAGATTGTCAGGGAGGCTTGTAAGGTTTTAGATAAGGTCGGGGAGGTGTTCGGGCATCAGTTTTCCTACGAGGAGGTTTTGATGGGGGGATGTTCGATTGATGCCCATGGGGTTCCTCTGACGGATGAGGCTTTGGAAACAGCGAAAAAGAGTGACTCGGTGCTTTTGGGAGCTGTGGGGGGCGATGTGGGAAATTCCCGCTGGTATGACGTTGCACCGAATCTTCGTCCGGAGGCAGGGCTTTTGGCGATCCGCAAGGGGCTGCATTTATTTGCCAATATTCGTCCGGCGTATCTGTACCGGGAGCTTGCCGATGCCTGTCCTCTCAAGAAGGAGATTATCGGCGACGGCTTTGATATGGTGATTATGCGGGAACTGACCGGGGGGCTGTATTTCGGCGAGAGGCATACCGAGGTTGTGGATGGGCTTAGGACGGCAGTGGATACGCTTACCTATAATGAGGAGGAGATCCGCAGGATTGCGGTGAAGGCGTTTGACATTGCCATGAAAAGAAGAAAAAGTGTGATCAGCGTAGATAAGGCGAATGTTTTGGATTCCTCACGGCTCTGGAGAAAGGTTGTGGAGGAAGTGGCGAAGGATTATCCTGAGGTGGAGTTAAGGCATATGCTGGTGGATAACTGCGCGATGCAGCTTGTGATGAACCCGGGACAGTTTGATGTGATTTTAACCGAAAATATGTTCGGCGATATTTTGTCGGACGAGGCGAGCATGATTACGGGATCGATTGGGATGCTCTCCTCGGCGAGTATGAATGAGAGCAAGTTCGGGCTTTACGAGCCAAGTCACGGTTCGGCACCGGATATTGCGGGAAAGGACATTGCCAATCCGATTGCCACGATTCTTTCGGCGGCGATGATGCTGCGCTATTCTTTTGATTTGGATCGGGAGGCAGATGCTGTGGAAAAAGCAGTGCAGCAGGTGCTGACGGAGGGCTTCAGGACAAACGATATTTACTCCGAAGGCTGCACGAGGGTTGGCTGCGCGGCGATGGGGGACTGCATTGCGGAGAGGATCTGCGGATAAGTGTTTGAGGACGGCCGGGCTTTGAGGGGCGGTTGGACAGGAGGATAAGATGAAAAGTGATAATGTAAAAAGCGGGATGCAGCAGGCGCCGCACCGTTCGCTGTTTAATGCACTGGGAATGACACAGGAGGAAATGAAAAAACCGATGGTGGGCATTGTCAGTTCGTATAATGAGATTGTGCCGGGGCATATGAACCTGGATAAGATTGTGGAGGCGGTTAAGCTTGGCGTGGCGATGGCAGGCGGGACGCCGGTGGTCTTTCCGGCGATTGCGGTCTGTGACGGAATTGCCATGGGCCATATCGGGATGAAGTATTCGCTGGTGACAAGGGATTTAATTGCCGATTCTACGGAGTGTATGGCTCTGGCGCACCAGTTTGACGCGCTGGTGATGGTTCCCAACTGCGACAAGAATGTTCCGGGGCTTTTGATGGCAGCGGCGCGGGTGAATATTCCCACGGTCTTTGTCAGCGGCGGTCCCATGCTTGCAGGGCATGTGAAGGGGAAGAAAACAAGTCTTTCGAGCATGTTTGAGGCAGTGGGCGCTTATGCGGCAGGGACGATGACCGAGGAGGATGTGCAGGATTTTGAGGATCATGCCTGCCCGACCTGCGGATCGTGTTCGGGAATGTATACGGCAAACAGTATGAATTGTCTGACCGAGGTTCTTGGCATGGGGCTTCGGGGCAACGGGACGATTCCGGCAGTGTATTCGGAGCGGATTAAGCTGGCGAAGCACGCAGGGATGGCAGTGATGGAGATGTACCGCAAAAATATCCGGCCGCGGGATATTATGACGGAAGCAGCGTTTCGCAATGCGCTTACGATGGATATGGCGCTTGGGTGTTCGACGAACAGTATGCTGCATCTTCCGGCGATTGCGCATGAGGCAGGTGTGGATTTGAACCTGGATATTGCCAATGAAATCAGTGCCAGGACGCCGAATTTATGCCATCTGGCACCAGCCGGGCCAACCTATATGGAGGATTTGAACGAGGCCGGCGGGATCTATGCGGTGATGAAGGAAATCAGCAAGAAGGGCTTATTGGATCTGGATTGCATGACGGTTACGGGAAAGACGGTCGGGGAAAATATTGCCGATGCGGTGAATAAAAATCCTGAGGTTATCCGACCGGTGGAAAATCCCTACAGTGAAACGGGCGGCATTGCAATATTACGGGGGAATTTAGCGCCGGGCAGCGCAGTGGTGAAGCGGTCTGCGGTTGTGCCTGAGATGTTAAAGCATGAAGGGCCGGCAAGGGTGTTTGACTGCGAGGAGGATGCTATTGCCGCGATTAAAGGGAATAAGATTGTTGCCGGCGATGTGGTGGTTATCCGCTATGAAGGGCCTAAGGGCGGGCCGGGAATGCGGGAGATGTTAAATCCGACATCGGCGATTGCGGGAATGGGGCTTGGCTCCAGCGTGGCGCTGATTACGGACGGACGGTTTTCCGGAGCCTCCCGCGGGGCGTCGATTGGGCACTGTTCACCGGAAGCAGCGGTCGGCGGGCCGATTGCTCTGGTGGAAGAAGGCGACAGGATTTTGATTGATATTGATCAGCATAAGCTGGAACTGATGGTTTCGGACGAGGTTTTGGCTGAGAGAAAGGCGAAGTGGCAGCCCAGGGAGCCCAAGGTGAAAACCGGGTATCTGGCAAGGTATGCTTCTCTGGTGACGTCGGCGGATAAAGGGGCAGTTTTAAGGGTGCCGGTGTAGACAGGCGGAGTAAAAGAATTACGATGGATACAGAGAAAGAGGAGTTTGATTGATGAGCAGATTGACAGGATCAGAGATTGTGATTGAATGTTTAAAGGAACAGGGTGTAGATACGGTTTTCGGCTATCCGGGAGGTTCGATTTTAAATATTTATGATGCATTGTATAAGCACCAGGATGAGATCCGGCATATTTTGACCTCGCATGAGCAGGGGGCTTCGCACGCGGCGGACGGATATGCCAGGGCTACGGGAAAGGTAGGCGTGTGTCTGGCGACTTCGGGGCCGGGGGCAACGAATCTGGTTACGGGGATTGCCACGGCATATATGGACTCGGTTCCAATGGTTGCAATTACCTGCAATGTGGGCACCAGCCTTCTGGGAAAGGACAGCTTCCAGGAAATTGATATTACGGGCGTGACCATGCCGATTACGAAGTATAATTTTATTGTTAAAGATGTAACAAAGCTGGCGCAGGTGATCCGCAGAGCCTTTGCCATTGCCCAGACAGGGCGTCCGGGTCCGGTGCTGGTGGATATTACCAAGGATGTGACGGCGGCGGAGTATGCGTACACCTATGAAGCGCCTGCGCCGGTGGAGAGGCTTACGGATAAGATTACCGAGGAGGCGATGGATCGGGCAGTGGAGATTATCCGCAAGGCACAAAAGCCGTTTATCTTTGTGGGCGGCGGCGCAGTGATTGCCAATGCTTCGGATGAGCTGCGGGCATTTGCCAAAAAGATTCAGGCTCCGGTTGCGGACAGTCTGATGGGCAAGGGAGCCTATGACGGGACAGATGAGCTTTACACCGGTATGGTAGGAATGCACGGGACAAAAACCTCGAATTTTGGGATTACCGAATGTGATCTCTTAATTGTCGTCGGGGCGCGCTTCAGCGACCGTGTTACGGGAAATGCGTCTAAATTTGCAAAAAATGCCAAAATTTTACAGTTCGATGTTGACCCGGCGGAAATTAATAAAAATATCCGGGTGGATGCCAGTGTGATCGGCGATGTGAAGGTGATTTTAAGGAAGTTAAATGCCCGTCTTGACCCGATGCACCATGACGAGTGGGTGGCACACATCGAGCGGATGAAGGATATGTATCCTCTGCGGTATGATAAGAATTTACTGACCGGGCCGTTTGTCATTGAGCAGATTTATGAGGCGACGAAGGGTGAAGCGGTGATTGTTACCGAGGTCGGTCAGCATCAGATGTGGGCAGCGCAGTATTATAAGTATAAAAATCCGAGAACCCTTCTGACCTCCGGCGGTCTGGGGACAATGGGCTACGGTCTTGGGGCATCGATTGGGGCAAAGCTTGGCTGCCCGGATAAGGTGGTTATCAATGTGGCAG
>ERZ808037.195-NODE-195-length-65265-cov-13.550991_pt1 | contig 65265 bp, 71 predicted proteins | sample MGYA00380190_ERZ808037 | MGnify/ENA primary metagenome ERZ808037 (study PRJEB31490, sample SAMN06133399) | mouse gut metagenome | isolation source: J9 | host: mice | place: China: Chengdu | collected 2015-05 ... | reverse complement strand
TCAGCGGCTATGTGAAGCGCCGGGAGGTCGTGCAGGAACAGACCGTGGAATCCAAGCCAAAATTCTCGCTCACCCTGGCTTCCCCCACCGGCACCGTCCGTCTTGACCTGCCCGCCTCGGACGACGGGGTGGAGCAGGCAAAAAGGGCGCTGGGTCTGGACAGCTTGGACAGTGCTGCCATTGTGGATGTGGAGATCGGCTATCCCTGGGCCGATCTGCTTGATATGGATTCCATTACGTTGCAAGATGCCCATATCTTGGCCAAATGCGTTCGGGAAATGACGGATCGGGAATTGAAGGTGTTCGGCGCGGTCTTGGAGATAGAGGCGCCCAACTCCTTCTCAGACGCCAACTTTACCGCAATGTATCTTGACGATTATGAACTGGTGGAGGACAGCGAAAGGGAGTATGGCATGGAAGCCCTGCGTTACGCGGGAGCGGGGGATGAACTTCTGGAAATACTGGACGGCTTTACCGATTTTGATGCCCTGGGCCGATTGGAGATGGAGCAGGACGGCGTTCGGGAAACCTCTTATGGGTCGGTCAAGCGCCTCAGCGCCCCCTGGCCTCAGCAGGCAGAGCAGGGCCAAACAATGTACTGAACACCGCCAACCGCAATAGAAAAGGAGCGATACAATGACAGTCGATATGTTCAGGGATGAAATGCAGCACGCCCAGCTGTTTGGCAAGCCCGTGCTCACCACCAACTGGCCGATTCTCCGAGAGACGGTGCCGGACGGGTGGTTCTGCTACGATATGCGCGGTACGGGCAGCGACCCCGGCGCCCACGCCGCGCTGGTGGACTACACCAGCTATGACCACAGCGGCACCGTTCTCTCTCCCAAGCCGCTGAAGCGGCCCGCCACCAAGGCCAGACGGATCGGCAAGGGGGACTATCTCCTCCACGGTGAGACCATGGACCTGGAGACGTTCTGCGAGGAGTACGGGCTGGATGTCCCGGACAACCCCATCAAGTTTGAAATGCGCCCCGCTTCGCCCGATGAAGCGGGGCTTTTTTATGCCCTGCCGCCCGGGAAGGACGAGGAGCTGGGCACCATCGGCCACGTCCGCATCGACTTTGGGCGCGATGGCGACGGGTTCTGGCATACCTGGTGGCCGAGGGGACCCGAGGAGCTGAACACCCCGGAGTTCAAGGATGAGCTGGGCCAAGTGGTGGATCAGCTGCGCCGGGGCGTACTGAAGGACTTCTCCACCATGCTCCGCCTGTGCCATCTCAACGGCGGCGAGATCGCGGGCGGCATCGCCGCCCAGAACTACGGCTTCGTGCTGGAGACGGAGCGGTACCGCTACTGCCTGCGCTGCAACCCGGTGCGTGGGGACTACCAAGCCTACCTGACCTGCTTTGACCTCCGGGCACAGGAGATGCGCCAGGCACAGGAGCCGGAACAGGCCACTGGCCCGGAAATGGGAGGGATGAGCTGATGATGAAGCCGGACTGCACCCTGATCGGTGAGAATGGGAACATTTTCAACCTGATCGGTATTGCCTCCCGCACCCTGCGCCGCCACGGCCTGGACATCCAGGCGGAGGAGATGCGGGAGCGGATCATGGGCGGCGAGTGTTCCAACTACTATGAGGCGCTGGGTGTGATCGAGGAATATGTCAACATCACCGGCCCCGGTCAGGAGGAAACCATGACGCTGGACGGGATGTGAGATGCGCTGGATCAGTCACGATTCTTCATACATTAAGATAAGGAGCAGTTTGTAATGGACAACAAATTTTTTGGGGAGCTGTCCCGCCGTCTTGCGCGGGAGGGCATCACCACCTTGCCGGTGGAACAGGAGCGTATGCCGGTGCTGCTGGACGGTCAGGAGGTCATGTCGGTGGCCCCGGGCGGGACAATTTTCCTCCAGGCGGAAACAGCGGACAGCCAGCCAGTGATGGACGCCTATGACGTTGTAGCCGAGGTCACTGCCCAGGTCTGCGAGTACACCGGGGCCGTGGCCGCAGCGCCCAGGCTGAAAGCGTCCGGGCTGCATGAGGACTTCCGCCTGCTGGCGGAATACAACGGTACGGTTCTGGCCGGACGGAAATTGGACTGGAGCCAAGGGTATCAGTTTGTCACTTGGGCGCGCAGCCCGGACCGTTCCGCCGTGGCCCACGGCCACTACTATGACGGAGGCGATACATACGAGGCCGCCAAGCTGGACTTCGCCTGCCGTGCCGGGCTGGTGGACGAGCACCGTCAGTTCACCGATGAGCAGCTCACCGAGCTGTACCGCTGCGTCTGCGAAACGCTGGAAAACGAATACCCTTTGACGAAGGAGCGGCGTGAAGTTCTGGAGCAGGCCGCAGAACAGATCGAGGGCAGCGTGGACGATCTGGATGAGCGGGTCAGCCTGTCTAACCAGCGGGAGCTGGAGGCGGCTGACCGGCAGGCGGGCGATGGGCCGGATATGGAGATGACGCCGTGAGAGTGAGGTATAAGAAGAACCGAATGGTTCAATTCTACGAGTCCGAATGCCTGACCACCATCCAGCGTGAGCCGCCTCCTGTCCTCGCTGGCCCCTGTGAACGGTGCGCTGGCTGTCCCTATCCCGGCCATGGCTTTATCTGCTGGAGCGTGGGAAAGGACGTGTGCGTCCGAACCGAGGTGGCCCGGATCATGGCGCGGGATAAGTCTGTTGCTTCTGCCGGATAGCTTTCGGTGGGAGGTTGTGGTATGTTGTCGCCAATACCGGCGAAGGAGGTGAGAGCATGGGCGGGAAAAGCCAGAAGCACCAGGTGAATCTGTTTCAGCGTAAACAGTGTTGGGCCCCGCTTCACTCTATGAGGCGGGGCTTTGTCATGCCCAGCCGGAAAGAGTTCCGGCTCAAAAAACAGACACGAAAGGATTGATTGTATGAGTATCTCCAAGGAATGGCTGGACTTCCTACGGGAACAGTACCCCGTGGGCAGCCGGATCAAGCTTCGGAAACCGGGCGAGGGCGCCCCCGACGCCCTCAAGCCGGGCGCGAAGGGAACGTTGGAACACATCGGTGAGGACGGGGTTTTCCGTGTGACCTGGGACAAGGGGGAAACGCTGCCGCTGATCATCGGGCAGGACTCCTTCTCGGTGTCGCCGCCGCCCCTCCAGACGCTGAAGCTGTATATGCCCATGACGGCGACCTACTACGACGAGGAGAATGGTCTGGAGCAGAAGGTCACGATGGACTCCCGGGAGGCCGCGCAGTACGCCCCGCAGATCATCAGCGCCCTGCAAAGAGAGCTCCGCTGGCTGGAAAACGAGGGACCGGAGGCAGCGGAACGCGGCTTGATGGTCTACTTTGACGGGCCGGACAGCGTGGAGCGGAAGGTACAGTCCTATTTCTTCAACGTCGAGGTGCGGGAGGGCCAGCTCTGGGGCGTGGCGGAGTGCAAGGTCCGTGGAGAGTTGACGCCGCTGGAGCTGCAACACCTCACCGACGATATCGGCGGACAGGCCAGTGATGGCGTGGGAGAGAGCTTCGAGCAGCGGGAGATCAGTGTGGACGGCGGTCTGGAGATCTACGCCCACCTCTGGCAGAGCGAGGGCTGGAGCATCATGCCGGAGCGGGACCGCTTCGACCCCCATTTTTCCGAGCGGCTGCCGGATATGTGCTTCACGGTCCTGCCGGGGGACGGCGCTCTGGCCTATATCGTCAAGGGCGCCGGGCTGCGGCGGTCCGAGGACAGCAGTGAAAAGCCCGACGTCAACCGCCATCTGGCAAACTGCTACAACAAGGAGCGCGGCATCAGTGAGGCCCAGGTGCGGGCCATGGAGGGCGGCTGCCTGCACGGCTGGGACTCGCCCGCCGCCGATCCCAGGGCGTATGGACAGACCGCCGCCCAGCCCCAGATGGCGGACACTCAGAGAGGAGGGATGGACCTTGCGTAAGGTATTTGAGGTAGAAGCGGTATCCGAGAATGGCGGGGTCCGGCTGAACTTCCCCGCCGAGCCCTATGTCCTTCTGGACGCGCTGGAAAAGCTGCGGCTGGAGCCCGGCGAGGCGCCCAGATGGGAGCTTTTCGGCGCGGATGACGACATATTCCAGCACCTGGATCAGGACGATGGCTCCCTGGCTGAGCTGAATGCCCTGACCCAGCGGTTCGCGGCACTGGAGGAATCGGAGGTGACGATCTTCGAGGGGCTGGTGGCGATGGAGCGGAGGCCGCTGCGCCAGCCCTTCCCCCTGTCCCGGCTGATTGACCTGGCCTACAACACGGACTGCTGCCACCTCGTGGAAGGGGTGGTGACCGACGCCCAACTGGGCCGGTTCTGCGCGGAAAACGGGTTTATCCCAGAGACGGAGGAGCTTTCGGACAAAGCGTTCGAGCTGCTGGATTTCGCGAAGCTCGGTCGGGAGTTCCGTGAGGCCGAGGGCGGCGTGTTCACCCGGGTTGGCTATGTCCAGCGGAAAGAGGAGCTGAAGCAGGTGTATAAGGCCCTGGACCTGACGCCGAAAAAGCCGGACTATGCCATGCTGGCGGAGCTGCCGGACGGCAGCCGGTTGGAGCTTCCCGCGCCGCAGGACAGGAGCGTTGAGGATGTCCCCGCCCAGTGCGTGGACTGCGCCGCCCCCTCCCTCAACGGCCTGGCCGGAAATCTGAGTACCCTGGATTACCTGGCCCGCCGCATGGCGGAGATAGAGGCGGACGGTGAGACGACCAAGTACAAGGCGCTTCTGGCAACCGCCCGCTGTGACGACATGATCCAGGCCCTGTCCCTGGCGGATCAGCTGGATCAATACACCCTCTCCCCCAAACTTCTGGAGCCGGAGGACGCGGCCATGGAGTGTCTGAAAACCATGCTGTCGGATGACGACGCGGAGCTTATCGCCCAATATTTAGACCTGCGCCGGTATGGGGAAGCGGTGGTGGAGCAGGACGGCGGAAAACTCACCCCCTACGGGCTGGTCGAGTGCTCCGATGGCCAGCCCGTGCAGGACATGGAGCATGAGCACTCGAGCGATGGAATGGAGATGGTGTGAAATTGAATGAGTTTGGCTACCTGGCCCAGCTCCCCGGCGAGGAGCGGGAGCAGGACTGGATTAGGATGAGGCTGGAAACCCTGAGCGTCCGGGAGGGCGTTGTGCTGGCCGCCGCAACCCAGGCCAACCCGCCCGAGGATGCCGCGCAGGCCATCAACCAGCTCCAGTCCCTGGACGAATACAGGGTGCTCCTGGACGCGGGCAGCTATGAGGCTCTGGGCAGGCGCTATCTGCTCAACGACACCGCCATGCCGATGGAAGCCCTGGCCTTCGCGGACCTGGAATCGGTGGGGCGGCAGTATGAGGACAAACATCCCGGCCTGTTCATCGGAAGCGATTACGTTCAGTACCCGGATACGCTCCCCGTGCCGGTCTACCAGCCCGGGATGGCCCTGCCCGCCGACGATGGGTGGAGTGTCAAGCTGAAGATCGCCTCCCCCACTGTGCCGGAGGGGGTGTGGATGCGCCTGCCGGGGCCGTTGGAGGACGGCTGTGAGGATACCGTGGAGGAGGCGGTGACGCTTCGGGAGCTGCGGATCCGGCGCTGGGACGAATGTTCGCTGGTGGACGCCCGATGCGTTCTGCCCGAAGCGGGGGATCTCATGGCGCAGTACAGCGGCAATGCGGCGGATCTGATCTACGATGGTGTTCAGCTGGGTTTCGCGCTGGATGAAAAGGACCAGGGTTCGACCTTCTTTATGGAACGGTTCACCTCCGCACTGGTGCTGGAGGGTTGCCATGACCTGAGACTGGCGCTGGACATCTCCCAGAACCTCAAGTGCTACGATTGGGAGCAGCGCGCCGATCTGGAGGCTTCCGGCATGGCGCTCCTGATGGATAAGGGCGTGTCCGAGGAGCTGATCCGAGCCAGCGGCATCGACCTTGCGGGCTACAAGGCCCATCTGCTGGAGCAGGAGGGCTATACGTCCACGGCGGACGGCTGGGGCTACATCCGGCGCAACGCCAAAGAGTTCTGCTATCAATTCAGCACCCCCGCCCAGTCCCAGGAGGAACCTGGGATGGAGATACAATAAAACTATTATATTGGGGCCGTTTTCCCGATGGGGGACAACGGCCCCTCTTTTTTTGCGTCCTATGTACCCCTTTTTCGGGAAAACGCCCCCGAAAAAGGAGGACGTCATGAAAGAAGAACAGCTGCTGGCCTACCTTAAGGCCAACTGCGCGGGCCACAAAAACATCCAGACCCGCGCCCAGCTCCAGCGGAGGCTGGGGCTTAGCAAAGACCAGCTCACCAATATGGTCCATCGGATGCGCTGTAAGGGAGTGCCCATCGCTGGCGGGCCGGGCGGGTATTTTTACGCCGAGAACGCCGGGGAGCTCCACGCCACCATCCGCTGGCTGGAGAAGATGGTGCGCACCCTGCTCAAGTCCATCAGCGGACTGTCCAAGGCCATGGAGTCCTATAGGCCCATGGACGGTGGCAGCGGGAGGGATGCCTCCTGAGAAGTTTTATCCCCTGGGTGGGCGGCAAGGGGAAGCTGCTGTGGCTGATCGACCGTCTGGCCCCCGCCAGCTACGCCCGGTTCGTGGACGTGTTCGGCGGCAGCGGCACCGTCACCCTGGGCCGACCCCTGCGCCGGGGCTGTATGGAGGTCTACAACGACTTCAACAGCAGCCTCGCTAACCTGTTCTGCTGTGTGAAGGAGCGCCCCATGGCCCTGCTCCGGGAGCTGGGCTTCCTGCCCCTGAACGCCCGGGACGATTTCAACGTGCTTTACAGGTTCTTCTCCCGGCAGGAGTTCACAGAGGACTATCTGGCAGAGGAGCTGGAGCTGACCCAGGTCTTTTTGGAACCGCCCCAGGAGGAAATGATCCGCCGCCTGATGCTGGAGCGCACACCCCGGGGCGACCTGCGGCGGGCGGCGGGCTACTTCAAGCTGGTTCGGTACAGCTTCAGCGGCGGGGCCAGCGCCTTCGCGGGCCGTCCCTGCGACCTGCGCCGCTTCTTTTACCTGGTCTGGGAGTGCTCCCGCAGACTGAAGGATGTGGTGGTGGAGAACAAGGATTTCGGGGAGCTCATCGCCCAGTACGACCGGGCGGACACCTTTTTCTATTGCGACCCGCCGTACTTCAACGCCGAGTGCTACGAGGTGGCCTTCCCCAAGACCGACCATATCCGGCTCCACGACACGCTGACACGGTGCAAGGGGCTGGTGATGGTGTCCTACAACTACTGCCCCTTCATCTGCGATCTGTACCGGGATTTTTACATCTTCCACACCACGCGGCCCAACAGCATGTCCCAGACGGCGGGCAGCGAGTACGAGGAGGTGGTGATGACCAACTACGATCCCCGCGTCCTGGGCGTCGACCGGGGCTGGCAGATCGACCTGTTCCAGCGCGGAGAGGACAGGGACGGCGGGGGGACGTACCGGCTGATCCACAAGCCCATCAAATACGAGGAGGAAAACGATCATGAGAAACAATAAACGGCAGAAGGAGTTTCTGCTCCCCAGCGAGGCGGTGGATATCTGCGGCTTCGACCCCAGTGAGGCACTGTGTCTCCGGGTGGAGAGGGACGTGTTGGTGGCCATTCCCGCCGATATGACCGCGTTGCAGACGGTCCGCGTCATCGACGCCCTGACCTGCCTTTCGGCGGAGCTCCTGGGGAAGCTGAAGGACGCCTGCGGCCCCTGCCGGGGCTGTCCGAACGGGTGCCCCTATGAGGGGGTGTATGGGCCGGAGGCGGAGCTGTCCGAGGAGATCCGGGCGGAGATGGGCATCCCGGAGGGACACAAGCTCCATGTGGAGGTGCGCGAGGGCGTGGCCCACGTCACTGACGGCGGGCAGCGGCACGATATCACCGACGTGCCCCTGGCGGTGCGGCGGATGCTGGAGGACATAGGGGCGTGCGCGGGCAGCCTGGATGAGCTGATGATGCTGGATGGCGAGGTGGTCCATCATGGCTGAGGCGCTGTACCCCTATTCGCGGGAGGCGGCCAAGCGGGAGGGTGAGCTGGACAGGTGGAAGGAAAGCCACCGGGCCAATATCAAGTGCGCCCGGGACATCAAAAACCTCATCGACTCCCATGCCCAGCACGGCCAGCTGGAATCGGACTGCGCCCGGATGGCGCTGGACTGGTGGGGCTTCCTCCGGGTGCAGTATGTCCTGTCCAACACCCTCACGGCCACGGGCGGGCTGGGCTTTGAGCCGGACAGCCTGCGTTGGGCGCAGTCTGTTTTTGTCCCGCCCGACAAGACCAACGGTGAGTTCAGAGTCCAGGCAGATGGATCTCTGCTGGCCCAGTTTGTCCAGCAGGTCCACGCCGAGTACCAGGAACTGGGGATGTTTGGCCCGGAGCACTGCGGCGGCGCGGACCAGGACTACACCGGGAAGGTGCTGATCCTGCGCCCGGACAGGCTGAAAGACGAGTGCTGGTCCCCCCAAAACCAGCTGTGGTATGGGGAGGGAGGCTTTGGATGCTCCCCCACCTCCAGCGGACGCGCTGTCTATGCCACCTGCCTGGGGGACGGCGAAAAGACCCGCTGGAACCGGGCGGACTTCATGGGCGTGATGGATGAGCAGCACCTGCCGGACTGGGCGGCGGAGAAGCTGGCTGAGCTGCGCGGCCCCCAGCAGGAGCAGGTGGACAGCCCCGCTCAAGGCGGCATGGAACTGAGGTGAAGGCCATGTTGCAATTCTATGTGGTGGATAATCTGTGGAAGGGAACGCTGGACATCCATCATTTTCGGTCCCTGTCCGATGCCATCCGGGCTTACAAAGCCCTGCCTGCCGCCAACCAAAAAGCCCTGGGCCTCCAGAGGGGCGCAGACTCCATCGACCTGGCACGGTGTCTGCCCCTGTTCCCGACAGACCGGGAGGGTGAGGATGTGATGGTACTGCGGTTTCTGGAATTCCCCCTGTGGAAGTCCGACCCGCAGGTCATGGAGATCGCCCGGGAGCTGGCCTCCCGGCTCCACATCCGCTACTGCCTGTACCGGCGCTGCATCATCCCCGCCCCGGACCGGGACAAGCTGCCCCGCGCCCTGCGAGGGAGATACCTGTGGCCCGATGATCCCGGTAATCCCTTCAGCGCCGCCAAATGGGTCTATGTGGCTGGGGTGGGCAGGCTGTCCGCCGACGAGTTCAAGCGGCGTTTTATGGACGACAGCGGCATCCGGTATCCCCTGGTGGTCCACATCAGCGCCTGCGGCATGGATGCTCGGGGCAATTACAAGTCCCTCCAGGTATCTCCGTGGGAGTTCCATCTGCTGACCCTCGCCGTCAGGCCGGGCAAATGAGCGTGGATATGTTTTTCGGGCATCCGAGAGCGCCCCCCTCGTCCATACCCCCGCCTGTTTCGAAAGCCGCTTCGCTGGGCTTGCCGCGATGTTCAACGCGGTGCTGGACGCCTATAAACAGGAGATGGCCGCCGTCCTCCAGCGCAGTCAATCCCAAGAGGCCGGCCGCCCGCTTCAGGAGGAGCGGGATGAGTCCATGCTCCCCGACATGACCATGTAAAAAACGAAGGAGATATCAAAATGAAACACAAGATCATTCCCACCCTGCTGGCGCTGGCCTTCGCCGCCACGCTGATCCCCGCCGCGTTTGCGGAAGCCCCGCCCACCCCCTGCTACCCCACGTCCGTCACCCGGAGCGAGGACGGCGCCCAGATCCGCAAGGTGTACGACCTGGGCCCCCAGGACGATCCTGCGGGCATTTCCCGCTCCGACTTCGAGCAGGAGGGCTTTGTGTATACCCTCACCGACCTGCTGAAGCAGGAGGCCCCCGAGCGTGAGGAGCGGTTCCACACCGAGACGGTGACCTTGGAGAGCAAGAACAAGGACATGGAATCCGTGCTGGCCCTGCTGCCCGCCCAGCGGGAGTTCACCACCGAGGATGGACTCACCGGCGTCCTGTCGCTGAAGCTGGACACCGTCCAGGTGAATGTGGCGGGCTATGGCAGCTCCACCCGGCAGGTGTCCGCCACCCGTTCCTATCCCAACCTGGCGGGCCAGGACACCTCCTACATTCCCAAGGAGATCACTGACGGCGGGCGCACCCTGGAGCTGGCCTCCATCGACTGGCGGACGGACAACACTGCCAACGAGGACGGCTACGCCGTGGGCGACCGCTATACCGCTATCGCCACCTATACCGGCAGCGCCACCAGCTCCTATGTGAAGGGTTATGTGGTCACCGCGGACTACAGCGGCACGGTGTCCCGCATCGCGCTGAACAAGGTGCGCTATGTGGCCATTTTCGAGGGTGCGCCCCTGGTCCCCGCCGAACCCGAGCCCACACCCGAGCCCAGCGAGGAGGTGCGGGAACCCGCCCCCGTCCAGTTCCACTGGGCCTATGTGCTGGTGCCCCTGGGCGTGATCACGGCCATCGGAGGCGGCATCGGCGCGGCCCTGTACATCAAGAAGCGCCGTGAGGACGGCTATGAAAACGAGGAGGACAGCCAGTGAAGAAATTGAAAACCCTGCTCACCACCGCTCTGTGCCTGTGCGCCGTGTGCGCCCTGGCGCTCCCCGCCCACGCGCTGGAGTATAACATCAACGCCCCCGGCGACCCCGAGTATGGGAAACCGACCTCCTTCGAGCCGGTGGTCACCGCTGACGGCGGGGCCATGAAGAACGAGGACGTGTCCAAGAACGCCGCCCTGATCCCGCCCGGCTTCGGCACCCCCACCAGCTATATGCTCAAAACTGGGGAGCACCTCACTCCCAACCTGGTGCCCTCCCAGATGGCGGGGGCCGGACAGGTGAACGGGAACGTGGCTGTGGTCACGCCGCCCGCCTCCGGGGGCGTCCCCGGCAGCACGGGCAGTTATCCCATCACCGACACCAGCACATCCCCCTCCACCTCGGTGGGCTTTACTGAGGTGACCAGCGGCCTCTACTACAGCGACGGCAGCCTGGGGACGCTGAAGATCCCCTCCATCGGCCTGACAGTCAAGGTGTTCGAGGGCACCGGCACCGCGCCGCTCCTCAAGGGCGCGGGCCACTTCGAGGGAACCAGCATCTGGGATGGCAACGTGCCCGTGGCGGGCCACAACCGGGGGGTGCGCAACGATTTCGGGCGCATCCATACCCTGCGCCCCGGCGACACCATCACCTTCACCACCAGGCTGGGCACCCGAACCTACGCGGTCACCGGGGTGGCCAAGGTATCCGTCAACGACGTCAGCGGCCTGGATCCCACCAGCGTCAACATGGTGACTTTATACACCTGCGTCAATGACCAGCCCGCCTACCGCTGGTGCGTTACCGCCCGGGAGGTCTGACGCCTCCGCTGTGCAATATGCTTCGTTTCACCCTCTGCTTTTCTCCATAAGGCGCATTGGTTGTTCTCGACTTCCTGCCCAGGTTTTGGTATTGTAGTATCAGCGGATACATCAAACAATGGTAAGGAGGAATCATGATGCGCAGAATAAGAGAAGCGGTATTTTTGGGGCTCGGCATCCTGGCGGGCCTCGCCCTGAGCGGTCCCGCAGCCCAAGCGGCGGAGGCGGTGCTCACCGCCCACCCCACCAGCCAGACGTTCTATGTCTACGGCCAGCAGGTCCAATTTGAAGCATATGAGATACACGGAAACAACTTCGTGAAACTCCGGGACATCGGAAGGATCGTAGACTTCGGCGTGACCTACGATGGCGCCACCAACACCGTCCATATCGATCCCAATGCCCCCTACGTCGAGGAGGTGACACCGCCTGCACAGACCACGCCCTCCCCCTCGGCCCTTACGGAAGAAAATGTGCGGGCCGCTATCCTGGCGCTGAAGGAGACCTACCCCCACGGCGCGACATATCCCGCGCCATACCGTCCCAACACCGGCCTCGAGCGCCCGTTCAGCAACTGCGACCACTGCGCGGGCTGGGCCATGCTGTGTTCCGACGCCGCGTTCGGCAGTCTGCCATGGAGATTGATCTCCAACCCTAAATGGGAGGATATCCGGGCAGGCGATGTGCTGGATTACCGAAACGAACAATCCGGCCACGCCATTGTGGTGCTGGAAAAGACAGATGAATACGTCAAGGTAACAGAGAGTGGTGGTAACAACCGCGCGCTATGGGGTGGACAATACCCACGCTGGTGGTTAGAACAGCAACCGGGTTATACGCTCAACACCCGATATCCTGACTGACAACTTCATAAAACAAACTGGCCGGACTGCGAAAGCAGTCTCCTCCATCGAAACGGGGCCGGACTGCGAAAACAGTCCGGCCCCACTTTTTGATTGGAGGAAGATATCTTGAAACACAGTTTGTTCAATCGTGCCCTGAGCCTGCTCCTGGCCCTGGTGTGCGTCATGGGCATCCTGCCCCTGTCCGCCTTTGCTGCCGAGGGGCTGTCCAGCGCCCCCGGCTCCATCACCCAGAAATCCTCCGCTTACATGACCATTGGCGGCCGTTCCGTCCGATACAAGGCCGCCAGCAGCACCATCAACAATGTGGGCCTCCCCTATGTGTTCAACGAGCAGGTGGATGTGCCCGGTTTTGGTTCCACCCGCGCCCTGTGCGCCTACCAGCGGGGCACCCTGGGACCGGGGGCCAACGGGCAGCGGTGGAACTTTAAAAATGAGGTGAACAGCGCCTCGCTGAAGGTTCTGCTCACCTACGTCTATTCCCACACCTACGGCAATTTTACTGATTCAGGCAATGCTGTGGGGTTGGAGCACTGGAACCAATATTGGTCTGACATTTGGTTCCTGGTCGCTCAGGCCATGTCCTGGTACTACGAACACGGTATCATCCTGGATGTGAACTCCAACCGGGAGGGGTACATCGAGCAGGCCGCCGAGGAGTTTGTGGCCGCCATGCGGCTGTACCACGAGACCTATGGCCAGTCCTCCTGGATCAAGGACTGGAGCAAGATCGGCACCCATTCCATCATTGACAGTAACGATGGAGGCAAAACGGGCTACTCCGCCTATGATTACATCGCCACCGGAGTGAACCTGGTGCTGAATCATCCGGAGTATTACCACGATTATCATCTGTGGATGTACGAGTGGGACAAGACCCAGAACTGGCAGCTGACCGGCCAGTCCGGCACTCCCATGCAGCACCTGTTGATCGCTGTGCCGGATGAGAAGCAGACTAACATTGACACCATTGAGCTCAAGGTGAGGAAGCTCGAGGCGGGCAGCAACAAGCCTTTGGCCGGTGTTTCCTTCAAAATCGAGAGCGCGGACGGGTCCGGCGACTTCTCCGTTGTGCGCCAGACTGGCGCGGACGGCACCATTACCTTGACATCTGAAGCGGATGATCTCTCCGCAGGTCAGTATCTGATCACGGAGGAATCCGTTCCGGAGGGTTATGTGCCCCAGACTGTGTCCCAAACGGTGACTGTCCTGCCCAACAGCTCCGTGGCCAACATCTTCACCTTTTACAACGAGCCCAGCGGTGGCGGCAGTGGGGAGGGTTCCATCCGCAAGGTGGACAGCGACAACCCCACCGTGGGCATCCCCGGCGCGGTGATCCGCATCACCAGCGTCAAACTGGACGATGGCGGCAGCTTCTTTGGGGAGTACATCACCGGGGACGGCGGCTATATCTCCAAAGAGGATCTGGATTTCTCCAACCTCCCCTTGGGCAGCTTTTTGGCGGAAGAAATCACTCCGCCGGAAGGATTCAGCCTCAGTTCCGACGTTTCCAAAGTGAAACAGCCCTTCGTTTGGGACGGGGAGCATGACGTCAGCCTCGTCTTTGAGAATTCCAGCAAGGTCAAGATCCAGCTGAAGAAAGTGGATGAGAGCGGCAGCCCCTTGGCTGGCGCTATTATTGTGATCCTGCGGGACGGACAGGTGATTGGCACCGAGGAGACCCAGGCCGATGGCACCATCACCGTATCCAACGTGTCCGAGGGATACTTTGAGTTTCGGGAGGTATCCGCCCCGGAGGGCTTCGACTGCGACCGATCCCCTGTGGGAGTTTATGTGGACGCTGAGGACATTCAGGGCGAACAGACCATCGTGGTCACCAAGGTCAACCATTTCAAACGCTCCTTGACCATCACCAAGCGCGATCAGGAGAGCGGCACCCCCATCCCCAACACCTCCTTCCATGTCAGGGGCATCAACATCGGTTATGAGAACGACGTGGTCACCGGCGCGGACGGAAAAGCGGTGCTGGAGGCCCTGCCCAGCGGGTGCTATGAGATTGAGGAAATCGCTGTCCCCGCCCCCTGGATCCTGGATACCAACAATCGCAAGACCGTTTGGATTGATGCCAAGCAGGGGAAAGACGTGGTGGCGGACTTTGTCAACAGCACCCGCCCCGGCGTCCGGCTTTTGAAGGTGAACGGGCAGACTGGGGAAGTTATTGAGGGCGCTATTTTCAAAATTGAGGAAGTGGACGGCGGTTTTACCGACCAGCGACAGACCGAGTCGGACGGAACCATCTTTTGGGAGGGGCTCCGGCCCGGGGCGTTCAAAATTTATGAGGTGACTCCCGCCCCCAATTATGTCCACGATGATACGGTCCACATCGTTCAGCTGGAACCCAACCACACCACCACCATTGAGCTGACCAACCTGGTCAAGCCCACCCTCAAAATTCTGAAGGTCGATTCCATCACGAAGAACCCCGTGTCCCAAGCCCAATTCAGAATCTGGCGGGCCTCCGGGGACACCAAGACCGGCGAGTACAACGACCTGGGCACCTTCTATTCCAACGAGGCGGGCGAGATCGTCCTCGAGCATACCGACCCGGGCTGGTTCAAGATTTCTGAGCTGGAAGCCCCCTCTGGGTACTCCATCAAGCAGGCGGACCATGAGTTCTACCTGGCCGCTGGCGAAACCAAGACTGTCCAGGTGGAGAATACCCCCTGTCCGCACTCGCGGTCTATAAATATGATCGAATTTCCGGGGAGCCGGTGGAGGGCTGCATTTTTCAGATTAAGTATCTGTCCGGGACCTCCGGCACAGGCGGCACCGTGATCGGCACCTACCGCACCTCGGCCAACGGTTCCTTCACCGTCACCGGCCTCCAGGCCGGGGCCTACATCGTCGAAGAACTGGCCAGTGACAGCGGCCACATCGTGGACGCCGCACCCCAGACCGCCTACATCTCCGGCAAACAGCAGGATGTGGTGCAGCTCTACTTCGGCAACAGCCCCAAGTCCTCCCTCCTGATCTCGAAGGTGGACGCGAACGATGGGAGCCCGCTCAGTGATGTGGAGTTTTTGGTCACCACCTCGGACGGCGCCCTGCTGGGCAACGCCAATGGGAAATATGTGACGGACAGTGCGGGGACCATCCTGATCGAGAATCTCGACCCCAACCTGACGCTGGTGGTGCGGGAAACCAGGGCCAAGCCCAATTATCTGTTGGACGATGTGCCCCAGACCATCAAAACGAAGCCCGGGGAGACGGTGAGGCTGGAGTTCAGAAACAAAAAGCTTGGGAATCTCGTGATCCACAAGCTGTCCAGCGCCGACAGGAGCCCCATTGAGGGGGCCCAGTTCAAATTGACCTACGCGGACGGGAAAGTGGTGGACGCGGCGGGGGGCCAGCTCTCCTCCAACGGGCTGTACTGGTCCAATGCGGAGGGCCAGATCATCGTCTCCGGCATCACCGGCACCATCGTCTGCACGGAGGTGTCCAGCGCACCCGGGTTCGCAATCAACCCCAATACCCGCACCCAGACCGTGGTGGTCAACCCGGACGGCGACACCCAGGAGCTCTATTTTTACAACACCCCTCTGTGCTCCCTCACCATCTCGAAGGTGGATTCGGTGACGGGGAAGCCCATCCCCAACACCACCTTCACGGTGAAGTACGCCAACGGGGAGCTGATCGGGCGCTACACCACCGGGAGTGACGGGACCGTTACGGTCAGCGGCCTCCTGCCCGGCTCCACCGTGGTGGTGACTGAATACAAGGTGCCCGACACCCATGTGCTCAACACCACACCTCAGACCATCACCCTGAAAAGCGGTTCCAATACCGTTACCAGCGGCGGCGTTACCGGGGGAAACGGCAATGGCGGCGGCAACAACCTGGATTTTGAGAACGATCCCAAGATGACCCTCACCATCCGCAAGTACATCAAGGGGACTGACCGGGAGCCCCTGGCCGGGGTGTGCTTCAAGGTCACCGAGGGCTCCGGCGCCCCTGTCGGCCCCGGCGACGGCACTTTTTATACCAATTCGGCGGGGGAGATCGTGATCGAGGGCCTGGAGCCCGGAACCACCGTAACCGCGCGGGAAATCTCCACGGTGGAGGGGTTCGTGCTGGACGGCGAGCCCAAAACCATCAAAATCAAGGCTGGCGCCCAGGCCCCGGAGCTGGTCTTCTGGAATGAACGTGCCGGTTCCCTCGTGATCCAGAAAAAGAACAGCTTGGACGGCAGCCCCCTGGCCGGGGTTCAATTTCTCTTGACCTACGCCGACGGCAGCTACGTGGACGCGGACAACGGCCACATGAGCAGCAAGGGGCTGTATGAGACGGACTCCTCGGGCGAAATTCGGATCACTGGGATCACGGGCACCGTCATCGCAAAGGAGCTCAAGACATTGCCCGGGTTCACCATCGACCCGGCCACCCAGAGCCAGACGGTCACGATCCGGCCCGACGACTGCCAGACCCTGGTTTTCTACAACACGCCTGTCGGCAATTTTGAGCTGATCAAGGTGGTGGAGGGGAACGAGAGCAAGCGCATCCCCAACGTGACCTTCGAGATCCGCCGTGTCAGCGATGATGCCCTGGTGGACACCATCACCACCGGCAGCGACGGCAGGGCCACCCTCCAGCTGGACGCGGGCAATTACTATGCGGTGGAAACTGAGTGTCCGAAGGAATTCAAGCTGGATCCCACGCCCCACTATTTCACCATGAAAGATGGGGAAAACACCACATTGACCGTGAAAAACAAGGCTTTCTCCGGCATCCAGATCCGCAAAACCGACAGTGTGACGGGCCTGGGAATCTATGGGGTTTCCTTTTTGCTCTATGATAGCACGAACAAGCCCATTGGGCAGTACACCTCGGATGACAGGGGATACGTCTACATAGAGGGCTTGGCGGACGGTGGCCGCTACTACCTGCGGGAGCTGGAGAATGAGGGATATGTCCCCGACACCCAGATGAAAACGGTCTACGTCAAGGCGGGCGAGGTGACCCTGGTGGAGTGGAAGAACACCCCCATCACCGGGCAGATCCAGATCAAAAAGACCTCTGAGGACTACAACCCCATGAACGGCTGGCCCGCCGGTACCCCCATCCCCGGAACCGAGTTCGAAATCTACCACTACCGCACCGGCAACCTGGTGGACACCGTTCGGACCGATAAAAATGGCGTTGCCGTGTCCAAGCCCCTGCCCTTGGGACGCTATAAAGTGGTCGAATCCAAATCTGCGGCTTTTTACGGCCTGGACAAGACCCCCATCGAGGCGGAGCTCGAGCACGCGGGCCAGATCGCCATGGTGGCCATGACCAACAAGGCCCTCAGCACCAATGTGTCCATCAAAAAGACGGGCTATGCCGAGGTGATGCCGGGCCAGGATATCCGCTACACGTTCAGCGAGATCGGCAACAACTCCACCACCGCGCTCACCTCCTTCTACTGGAGGGACACCCTGCCGGTGCAGGCGGTGCGGCTGAACCGCATCTTTACCGGCACCTACAACGCCCCCGGCAATTACAAGGTGGTCTATAAGACCAACCTGAGCAATGGCGAGTACCGCACCATGTACGACAACCTGTCCACCGCCAAGAACTACACGCTGGACGCCTCTCCCGTGGCGCTGGGGCTGGCCTCCAACGAGTATGTCACCGAGTTCATGCTGGTCTTTGGCGTGGTTCCCGCCAATTTCCGGCAGGTGGAGGCCCCCAGGGTGGACTGCAAGGTGCTGTCCACCGTGAAGGGCGGAAGTCAGTTCACCAACAACGCCGATGTGGGCGGGGTGCACAACGGGCAGTGGATCCAGGCGGTGACCCGCTGGACCACCAAGGTCTACGGCACCCCCCCCAAGCTGCCCACCACCGGCTATTGAGCCAGCTAACTATGGAGGGCCGCCCAAATGGACGGCCCTCCATTATTAAAAGGAGGAAAACAATATGAACAAGTTCAAGAAGTATCTTCGTCCCGTGCTTCTGGCCCTTCTCCTGTGCGCTCTGTGCTGCGCCCCGGCCTTTGCCGCCTCCAGCGGTGGCTCCGGGGTGGCGGACGTGGTGGAAAAGACCTGGAAGGACGCCGCGGGCCAGATCAAGACCGTGGTGGACAACGTGGTGTTCCCCGCTCTGGACATGATCCTGGCCATCGCCTTCTTCGGCAAGGTCGGCCTGGCGTACTTCGATTATAAAAAGCATGGCCAGTTCGAGTGGGCGGGCCCGGTGATCCTGTTCGCCTGCCTGGTGTTCGTCCTCACCGCCCCGCTCTACATCTGGACCATCGTGGGGCTGTGATCACTGCCCCGCCGGACGGATGAGGCCCTTTTTGACACAGGTGGCCAGGTCCACCCGCTTCACCTCGTCCATGTCCTCGAACGCGATGAGGGCAATGCTGCCCAGCCGCCCCAGAATCTCGCCCTTTCCGAACTGCTTGTGCTCTACCTCGGCCCCGGCCATGAAGTCCTCCATCCGCTTGGCCAGCTGGGCCGGGGTGGGGGCGTCCTCGTAGGCGGGACGGCTGACCCGTTTCGGCTTGGGCTGGGGATTGAACTGGGGCTCCGGGGTCGCGGGCGGCTCCTCCCCCAGAAGCTGGTCGATGAAAGTCCGGCCCGCCGCCATGGGTTCCCCGAACCGGCTCTCGTAGCACAAGAACTCCAGCTGCTTTTTGGCCCGGGTGGCCCCCACGTAGAACAGCCGCCGCTCCTCCTCCAGCGCGGACCGTCCCTCGTCATCGTGGGGGAACGGGTCTGAAGGGAAGGCGCCGTCCACCGCGTCGATGAGGATGACACGGTCGTACTCCAGCCCCTTGCTGGCGTGGATGGTGGACAGCACGAAGGGGCAGGCCGGGTCTGGCTCCAGGCCCTCGATGGTGTCCTTTAGCTCCCGCAGGCGCAAAAGGAATTCACCCGTCACCGGGGTCTGATTGGCCAGGGACAGTAGCACATCCAGCTTGGACGTGTCCATCTTCTGCTCCCGCAGATAGTCCCCGTAGCCCATGAACTTCACCAGCCGCTGGATGGCGGCGAAGCTGGTGAGCTGGGGGAATTTCGAGTAGTGGGTCTGGAGCGCCCGGAGCTTGCCGTACTGCCAGGGCTCCAGCCCCTCGTTGGCCAGCAGGCGGTCGAACACCGACTCGTCCTCAGCCATCCCCCGGAGCATGGCCGCCAGCACCGGCTTCTTTACCTTGAAATCCAGCTTGTAGTAAAACCGAAGGAACTTTTCCCAGTTGGCGTCGTCAAAGGCGAACTCCAGCATATCGGTGACATCCCGCACGATGGGGCTGGAGAAGAAGAAGCCCTCCCGCTGGCGGCAGGCGTAGGGGATACCCTCCCGCTCCAGCAGGTCGATGAGGGGCAGGGCGCTGTCGTTGTTTCGGTACAGCACCGCCGTCTGCTCCTTGCAGTTCTGGGCCACTTTCAAGAGGTAGTTATATTGGCGGTTGTAATCCGCCAGCGCCACCTTCTTCACGGGCGCACCCTGGGGATTGTCCGTGCGCATATGCTTGGGGCGGCGGCTCTCATTGCGCTGGATGAACGAGTCCGCCGCCTCCACGATGGCCTGGGTGGAGCGGTAGTTGGTCTCCATCATCAGCACCCTGGCCCCCGGCCACACCTGCTCAAATTCCAGCAGGGCCTGGGGCCACGCCGCCCGGAAGCCGTAAATGCTCTGATCCTCGTCCCCCACCATGAAGATGTTGCGGGACCTGGCCGCCAGCAGGCGCAGGATGGCGTGCTGGATCTTGGACGTGTCCTGTGCCTCGTCAACACAGAGAAAGGGCCAGCGGCGCTGAAAATGAGCCAGAATATCCGGGTGCTGCCGGAAAATGCGGTAGGTGAACACCATCTGATCGTCAAAGTCCATGAGGCGGTGTTTCAATAGAAACGCCTGGTAGCCCTTGTAGACTGACGGAAAATCCATTCCGTCCACCTGGTGGGCCTCCACGTCCGCATCGCTGAACATCATGTTCTTACAGTAGGTGATCTGGGTGCGGGCCTCCTTCACCTGCTGATCTGGAGGGTATCCGCCCCCGCCCTTGGCCAGCAGCTCCCGGATCACGGCGTTGAGCTGGGCCTCATCGTCCGCCAGGGCGAAGGGCTGGGCGCCCTTTGTCCGTGCATAGTGGTGGATCGCCACCGCGCACAGGCCGTTGATGGTGCGGAAGGTGAGCTTGTCCGCCTGTTCTTCCCCAAAAAAGCGGACGAACCGGGCCTTCATGTCACGGGTGGCGGCGACGGTGTATGTAACGGTGAGGATGTTCTCCGGGCGGATATTTTTGCAGTAGATCATATACCCCAGACGGGTGACCAGCACGGTGGTCTTGCCGCTCCCCGGCACCGCCAGGAGCAGCACCGGGCCGTCCACCTGCCGCACCGCCGCCTCCTGCTGGGGGTTGAGGCGGACGCGGTATAGGGTCTTGAATTCGCTGTAGGTCATGAAAACGCCCTCGCTTTTTTCAACATGGAGGTGAATCAGATCGAAACCATTTTACTGGGCGACGCGGCGGAACAGCTGCGCACACTGGACGCGGACAGCGTCCACTGCTGCGTCACCTCGCCGCCCTATTACGGCTTGCGGGACTACGGCGTACCCGGCCAGATCGGTCAGGAGACAACCCCAGAGGAGTACATTGGCAAGCTGATTCAGGTTTTCCGGGAGGTGCGCCGGGTGCTGCGCCCGGACGGCACCCTGTGGCTCAATATCGGGGACAGCTACACCAGCGGCGGAAGGAAGGTCCGGGATCACGACCAGAAGCTCCCCGCCAGGGCGGCGGGCCAGCGGCCCGGTACGCCGGAGGGCATGAAGCCCAAGGACCTCATCGGCATCCCCTGGCTGCTGGCCTTCGCGTTAAGGGCGGACGGCTGGTATCTGCGCCAGGATATCATCTGGCACAAACCTAACGCCATGCCGGAGAGCGTCCGGGACCGCTGCACCAAAAGCCATGAGTACATCTTCCTCCTGTCCAAATCGGAACGGTACTATTTTGACTGCGACGCCATCCGGGAACCATTCCTCATTGCGGATCGGAAAGGGGATCGCAGAAGCTACAGGCCGGGATGTGCCTCCAGCTTCGATCTGAATGCCGGACATCAGGCACAGAAAGGAAATTTCGCGGGACTGCCGCTGAACCCCAAAGGGCGCGGCAGGCGTGATGTGTGGTCCGTCAGCACCGGCAGCTTCAAGGGCGCACATTTTGCCGTGTTTCCCGAAAAGCTGGTGGAACCCTGCGTCCTGGCCGGGTGCCCCGAGGGTGGGACCGTGCTGGATCCCTTCATGGGCAGCGGCACCACCGGGGTGGTAGCCAAGCGCCTGCGGCGGAATTTCATCGGCATTGAGCTCAACCCGGAATACCGGGGAATGGCGCTGACCCGGATCGACGCCACAGAAATCGAATACGAGCAGATGAAGCTACAGGTCGGACCCGGTGCATAAACCGGGTCCGGCTCCGCTTCATTCCACCCAGAACACCCTGCCGTCCTTGCGCTCCGCAGCCTTCGGCGGCTCGCCGTCTATATAGCCGACAGCACAATGGCCAATGCCCTCCCACTCGCCGCTGATCCCGAGACTGGACAGGAGCTCCTGGTACTTGACCATCTCAAATTCTTCCCTGGCGCGGTGAATCCAAATGCTCCCCAGGCCCAAGGCGTGGGCCGCCAGCATCATGTTCCCCATGACCAGGCTCCCGTCATAGACGCGGTTCGGCCAATCCTTTTCCGCCAGGACGATCAAAATAGCGGGCGCGCCGTAGAAGGGATCGAAGCCCTTCTCCCAGCCGCCGATCTCACAGTTGTCGGCGGAGATCTGATCCCGCAGTTCCCGGTTCGTCACCGCCAGGGTAAGCGTCGCCTGCCGCCCCTTGCCATTGGCGGCATAGCGTCCGGCCCGGATGATCTTTTCCAGATCTTCTTTTTTCGGCATATCGGGCTTGAATTTGCGGATGCTCCGCCGCTCCTCCATGGCTTTTAAGATATCATTCATGGTTCAGTCCTCCTCGTCCAGCCGCTCGATTTTGAAGATCACCGGCCTGGTGCCGTCGGAGCAGCAGGCGATCATGGTGTTCTCTTCCTTCATCCAGCCCCGCATGATGGAGCCGCCCTGCAAGCCGGTGTAGATGTACCGGGAGATCGCGTCCCACAGCTCAGAGCAGTGGGGCATTTTCGGCCCGCCCGCCACGGTATCCGGGTCTGCGCTGGTCTTGACCAGGGTGTTCAGGCCCATATGCCAAAAATCATCCCGCTCCTCATCCCGGCAGAAGATGAACTCGTCCCCCACGTTGTAGCAGGGGCAGGCCCCGGCCTGGGGGTCCGCGCAGTATGCCGCCTGTAATTCCGGGTACAGCTTTTTGTCCAGAACGGTCAGCTTTACTTTGTGCTTCAAAACCATGCCCTCCTGTCAGTATTTTGATGGGTCGATTATATCACGGAAAGAAGGGATACACAATTTTTACTTGGACTTTGTAGCCCCTGCCGTCCACGTCCGGCTGGACACCTCCACCAAGGTCAGCCTTACATCCGCCGTCCACACCGCCCGGATGGCGGTGAGCACCACCAAGATCATCGCCCAGGTAGTGGGTAAATAGTACAGAGGAAAGGATGAAAAACATGGATCATACAAAAGAAACCGGGCGGATCGACACCGCGCCGCCCAGTCTGTACGCGATTTTGACAGAGGGGACGCCCGGCGGTCCCCTGGCCGGACAGTCCGGCTATCTGGCGGAGGACGGCAGGCGGCTCTACTTCCACGAGGGTGAGGCCGCGGAGCGGAAGATCCGCGACCTGCAAAACCGCTGTATGAACGGCAGCCCCGCGGCTGCTTACAAATGCGTGACATACCCCCGCATGGGTGTGCCGGATAACTCCATCACAGCGGAAGCCATCGGGGCCTATGACCTGCGTCCCGGCTTCGATCCCGCGGAGGCGGAGCTCCGGAGCCAGGTGTATGGCAATACCGGGGGCGGGTGCATGGTGGGGACTGCGTCCTACTATCTGCCCAGCCTGGGCAGGACGGTTTGGGTGAACTGCAATGACGAGGGCGCCACCATCGCCTCCGCTGACTATGTCTGGAACGACGACCTCAGCGAGAGCTGGGCCCGGTACGAGGATGTGCGGCTGTTTTCGGTGCAGTTCAACGATACCCCGCCCGAGGAGCTGGGCCTGTGGCAGTCCATGATCCTGGACACCCTGGCCTACACCGCCAGCCAGCAGGCCGCCCAGGGAAGGGCGTTCCGGCTGCCGGGATCCTGGCAGGACGCGCTGGAGGAACAGGGCCAGCCCCCCGGCCCTGTTATGGACGCGCCGTACTGACCATGGGCTCCCCGTTCGACAGGATCGGCGGCTTCCCGTTGGCGGCGGTGCGCAATGGGATCGTCCCGGCCTGGAGAGCCGCGCAGTATGCCGCCTTTAATTCCGGGTACACCTTTTTGTCCAGAATGGTCAGCTTCACTTTGTACTTCAAAACCATTCTCTCCTGTCAGTATTTTGATGGGTGGATTATATCATGGAAAGAAGGGATACACAATTTTTATTTGGGACTTTGTGGCCTCCACCATCCTGGACGAGCTGCTGGACTGGGCGTACAGCCAGGCGGTGGGCTTCCTGGGGGCATTCTTCGCTCTCATGGGCAACATGGGGGTGGAGCTGTTTGACCTGACCTGGGTGCAGGCCGTGGTGCGCTTCTTCTCCCAGCTGGGCTGGGCGCTGTTCGCTGTCAGCGTGGTGGTGTCCTGTTTTGAGTTCGGCATCGAATATTCCTCGGGCCGGGGGAATCTCCGCCATACCGCCATCAACTGCCTCAAGGGTTTTATGGCGGCAAGCCTGTTCTCCACCGTCCCCGTCCGATTGTATGCCCTGTCCGTGTCCCTCCAAGCCAGCTTCACCGCTGGCATCACCGGGCTGGGGGACATCGGATCGCTGGGTCAAAGCCTGATCGCCAAGCTCACCACCCCGGAGGGGCTGATCGCCTCCGGGGTGGATTTCATTTTCGACGGGCCGTCCTTCAACCCCATCATGATGCTGTTCTGCGTGATTCTGATGGCCTACGCCGTGCTGAAGGTGTTTTTCGCCAACCTGAAGCGGGGCGGCATCCTGCTCATCCAGATCGCGGTGGGGGCGCTGTATATGTTCAGCGTCCCCCGGGGCTACAACGACGGCTTCACCCAGTGGTGCAAGCAGATCGTGGGACTGTGCCTCACCGCCTTTCTGCAATCCACCATCCTGGTGGCGGGGCTGATGGTGTTCAGCGACCACGCCCTGCTGGGACTGGGGCTGATGCTCTCCGCGGGGGAGGTGCCCCGGATCGCCGGGGCCTTCGGACTGGACACCTCCACCAAGGCCAGCCTCACCTCCGCTGTCCACACCGCCCAGATGGCGGTGAGCACTACCAAGGTCATCGCCAGCGCAGTTGGAGGAAAATAATTCTAAGAAGGAGAACAATCACAGATGAGAAAACTGGTATACATTTCCTCTCCGCTGTTCGGTGATGTGAAGCGGGACCACAGTCTCGCCTGGCATGCGTGTCGGATGGCCATGGCCCGGGGAAACACGCCCTTTTCCTCTCACCTGCTGTATTCCCAGATGCTGGACTGCAATGACCCTGCCCAGCGGGAACTGGAAACGAGGATGAGCGGCCAGATGCTGTCCTTGTGCGATGAGCTGTGGCTGTGCGGCGATGTCATCAGCCCCGGCATGGCTGCCGATGAGCAGCTTGCGAAAGAGCAGGCCATCCCGGTCAAGTACGTCAGCATGGAGGAGATGACATTCCGTCCCCCCGATGAGCAGGCTTGGGAGGAATGGACGGAAGAACCCCCCTGGCCCTCTATGACCACGATATGCTGACCATGGGCTCCCTCTTCGATGGCATCGGCGGCTTCCCCTTGGCGGCGGTGCGCAATGGGATTGTCCCGGTCTGGGACAGCGAGATCGAGGCGTTTCCCATCCGGGTGACCCAAAAGCATTTCCCCAACATGATCCATGTGGGGGATATCACCAAGCTGGACGGGGCCAAACTGCCCCCGGTGGACATCATCTGCGGGGGCTCACCGTGCCAGGATCTGAGCGTGGCATCCCCCACCAGGGCAGGACTGGCCGGGGCCCGCTCCGGCCTTTTTATGGAACAAATCCGAATTGTAAAGGAGATGAGAGCGGCAGATGTACACAGAGGGAGAACAGCTCGTTTTGTTCGCCCCCGATTTATGGCATGGGAAAACGTCCCGGGAGCCTTTAGCTCGGGCTCCCCGAAGGGGGAGGACTTCCGAATCGTCCTCGAGGAGACCTGCAAAATTAGTTGCGATACCGTATATGTCCCTGGACCTCACCCCTGGAAATGGAAATTTGCTGGGCGAATCCTATTGGGAGATTCTTTCTCCCTCGCCTGGCGGGTCTTGGACGCTCAATACTGGGGTCTCGCCCAGAGAAGGGCGCGCGTGTTCCTTATCGCAGATTTTGGAGGACTCACCGCCCCAAAAATACTATTTGAGCCGGAAAGCCTGCCTGGGTATCCTGCGCCGGGCCCGTGAGCGGGGCAAGCCCCTGCCTCCTCAGCTGGAGGCGGCGCTGAAAGCCCAGGCGGGGCTGACGGTTTACCTCATACCGCTCCCGGGCAACGGGGGCGTGACGGCCTTTCAGGCAAATCAGAGGGATGAAGTCCGGGATCTGCACGATGTGGCGGGGGCGCTGTCCGCACAGCCGGGGATAAAGCAGCAGACCTTCGTTGCAGACTGCCTGAACCCTTGGGACACCCAGCAAACCCGTGTCTTCACGCCGGAGGGCACGGCGCCCACCCTGGCTGGGGCCGATGGCTGCGGCGGGCGGAATCCTGCCGGTCTGCTCTTTGCCGCTGGCTTCTGCGCCGGGGCGGGGCCATCAGCTGGGGGCATCGGCTACCACGAGGAGCTGGCACCCACCCTGAAAGGGACTGCCAGCGGTAATATGATGCCGTCTGTCTTATTGGGGGCTCCCGCACGAGCCCAGCGAAGCGGGTCGTGTGGGGAAAGGAGGAGCAGCGAAATGAGCGAGCCCCCGCCGTCAGGCGGGGATGAGCGATACGGAGCTTGCGACGACGCTATGATGCCATCGGTGCTGTGCCTCAACGACCAGGGCGGACAGATCATGGAACTGTCTGAGGACATCTCAGGTTCCCTGCGGGCGCAAGAACATGGGCACCAACCGCTGGTCTTGTATGAGAACCACGGCATCGACGCCCGGTATACCGGCCCTCATGATGTAGCGCCCACGCTGTCCGCCCGTGCGGGTACTGGCGGGAATAACCTCCCGCTTCTCAGTGTCGAGCTCTTCGAACGCCAGCGGTGCGACAAGTTCAAGGCAGGTGTCATAGCCTCTGCCCAGAGTGCCAGACAATGCAAGGACGCGACAGACCTTGCCTATCAGGCAGGGGCCCCCACGCGAGCCCAGCGAAGCGGGTCGCGTGGGGAGAGGAGGAGCAGCGGAATGAGTGAGCTTCCGCCGATAGGCGGGAGCGAGAGATATGCAGTTTGCGACGACGATGGCGCGCCCACCACCAGCGACAGCAAAGGCCCCAACGCCCAATATGTCTCATCGGACAAACTGGTCGTGGAGACCCCCTTGCTGATCCGAAGGCTCACCCCCCGGGAATGCGAACGCCTTCAGGGGTTCCCGGATAATTGGACCGCCCTGCCCGGCGCGGCGGACTCCCCCAGGTACCGCGCGTTGGGGAACAGCGTGGCCATCCCCTGCGTGGAATTTCTGATGCGGGGGATGGCCCTGGCTCTGCTGGCGGGGTAACTGTTGATTATGCTTGGTTTCGGCGGGAATCTTCGTTGCTTATGGTGAATAGCTATTGGGCCCGGTTTTCGATATACTTGCGGCAGCGAAGTAAGAAAGGAGCAGGAAGATGGAACACGAGATCAAACATATCCAGATCCGGGTAGATCCTCAGACCTACAAGCAGCTCAGGATACTGGGAGCGGAGCAAGGCTGTACCCTGCAGGCATTATTCGAGAGACTGATCCATGATTGCCTCAAAAGCGCGTCAGAATCGCGGCACGAGGGAGGGATGTAAGAAATGGCCGAAAATCAAAAAAACCTGTGCGCGATGCTCCCGGCAGAGCTCCACAGCCGGGTCCGCGCGGAACAGGAGCAGGCCGGACTGACGCTGAGCGCGTACATGACCCAGCTGCTGACCAACTATTATGAAGGGGGAAAAGAAAAGATGGAAAAAGGGACCCGCACCATGGCCTTCCAGATGCCGGAGGAGATGTTCCAGCGGCTGAAGAACTATCTGGAACGGGAGAGCGCCCGCACCGGCAAAAAGCTGACCCAGAAGGAGTTCGTGCTGAACCTGATCCGGCGGACGCTGGACGAGGCGGAGCGGCAGGAAGCGGACGATGGAGATCGGGAGGAGGAGGACAGCTGTGCTGACGTGGAATGAGAGTATCCGCAGGGATCAGTCCGGAAAAGTGGTCAGCGTCAGCTATACGGCCCAGATCCCCCACTGGGGCAGGGCCAGCATCCATCCCCACATCCACCACCCAGGTGAGCTGTTCCTGAACTGCCCCGCCCTTGGCATCGATATGCACCCGCTGGGACAGGTTCTGGCGAAAGACGCCTGGGATCCCGCGAACACGGCGCTGATGCGGGCGCTGCGAGATCAAGGGATATGGTGCCTGGAAGCCATGGCCGCCATCGGCGGAATGGACGACACCGAAGGCCATTGACAAAGCGGCAGCTCCCAGGTATAATCATAACAGAAGGGCACTGCCACAGCGGTTGGCCCTTATCAATCAGAGTAGCGAACTACGCTGACCGCTTGGGGACCAGCCAAGCGGTCAGTACGCTTTTGGGGCCGTGGCTATCATCAGCAACAGCACGATGATGAACCAAAATACGATACGCAGGGTCTTTGCCCAGCGCCCGTGTCCCATCAGCCATCGCCCCCTTTCTCAAGGGAGTGGCCAACCGCTTTTATGTAACAGTGTCCTTCCGGCCCCTCGCGGGGCAGCTCTATTATAGCGGACAGCCCGAATATTGTCAATTTTCGCCGCCCATCATCGGGCGGCTTTTTTCATTTTCGGAGGTGACGGACCATCTACATCTACCCCAACAATCTGAAAGCCAAGCCCACCCTCTGGCTGTGGGCGCTGCGGGACGTGGCGGTCATCGGCGTGGGCTTTATCCTATCCGTGCTGGCCTTGGCCCAGCTGGGGCTGGTGCCGCCGCTCATCGCCACGGTGCTGTACGCCTTCCTCAGCATCCGGCTGGAGGACGCCAGCATCCTGGATTTTTTGCGCTACGCCATGTGCTTCCTGTTTTTGAAGCAGCAATACTTTGAATGGAGGGAACCTGAATCTTGAACCGAAAACAGAAAAAAGAGCTGCGGGAGCGCCAGTTCACCCGTCAGCTCATGGGGATCACCCAGCTCACCGACCACGGCGTGAAAACCGCCAAGGGGGAGCTGGTCTTTTTTATGCTCAGGCCGGACAACCTATCTGTCCTGTCCCCGGAAGGGGTGCGGGGCCGGGTCACCGCCCTGACAAACCTGCTCCGGGCCACCCCCGCGGTGCGCTTCCTGGCCCTGGACTCCCGGGAGTCCTTCCAGGCCAACCAGGACTTCTACCACCGCCGTCTTGAGGAGGAGTCCCTCCCCGCCGTGCGGGAGCTGCTGCGGCAGGACGCCGCCCACCTGGACGACATCCAGGCAACCACCGCCTCCGCCCGGGAGTTCGCGCTGGTCTACCCCGTGGATAAGGACAGTGCGGCGGATCCCCGGCAGACGGAGAAAAGCCTCCGGGATGGGGGCTTCCACGTCCGGCTGGCGGATGCCCAGGACATCAAGCGCATCCTGATGGTGTACTACCAGCGGGACATGGCCACCGAGTCCTTCCCCGATCTTGACGGCGAGGAGGCGGTGCGCTATGGCTAAGAAAGTGCAGAAGAAGAAAAATTCCCCCAAGCCCGCCGCTCCACCCAGGCCCAAGGATTTCCTGGACATGGCCGCCCCCTCGGTGGTGAAATTCAACACCGACCACGCCATCATCGGCTGTGGGTACCACGCCTTCCTGGCCCTGCGGGGCTATGCCGCCTCCACCGAGGAACTGGCCCTGTTGAGCCGTCTGGGGGCCAAGGACGGGGTGAACCTCTCCCTCTACGCCCGGCAGGTCACCGCCGCCGAGGAAAAGCAGATCATCCAGAACGCCAGCAACAAGAACCGCCTGACCCGCTCCAACACCAACGACCTCCAGCAGTCCGTGGCGGCGGAGAGCGATCTCCAGGACGTGGCTGCCCTGGCCGCCCAGATGCACCGTAGCAGGGAGCCGCTGATCCACTGCGCAGTATTCATTGACATCAGCGCCCCCGATATGGCGAAGCTGTCCACCCTGAAGGACTTCGTCACCGCCGAACTGGCCCGCTCCAAGATCACCCCAGACCCCTTGCTCCTGCGCCAGCGGGAGGGCTATCAGGCCGCCAACCCCACGGGGTTCAATGCCTTTGGCTCCCAATTCGAACGGGTGCTGCCCGCCGGATCAGTGGCCAACCTGTACCCCTTCAACTACTCCGGCAAGACCGACCCCCAGGGCTTCTATGTGGGCCGGGACCGCTACGGTTCCAACGTCATCGTAGACCTGGACCGCCGTGCCGAGGACAAAACCACCGCCAGCGTGCTGATCCTGGGCAATTCCGGCCAGGGCAAAAGCTATCTTCTGAAGCTCCTCCTCTGCAACATCCTGGAGAGCGGCAAATCCGCCATCTGCCTCGACCCGGAGCATGAGCTGATCGACCTGTGCCATAACCTGGGCGGGTGCTTCGTGGACCTGATGGACGGGCGGTACCGCATCAACCCGCTGGAGCCCAAGGCGTGGAGCGTGGACACCGAGGAGGACGAAACAGCCCCTGAGACCTTCCGCCAGCGCACCCTTCTCAGCCAGCACATCAGCTTCCTCAAGGACTTTTTCCGCTCCTACAAGGATTTCTCCGACGCCCACATCGACACCATTGAGCTGATGCTGGGGCGGCTGTACGCCAAGTGGGGGATGGACGACAACACCGATTTTGCCGCCCTGTCCCCCGGCCAGTTTCCCATCCTCTCCGACCTCTACGACGTGATCGAGGACGCCTACGAGGGGTACGGGGACGAGGCCAGCCCCCTCTACCCGAGGGAGCTGCTCCGGGAGATCCTGCTGGGGCTCCACTCCCTGTGCCGGGGCGCGGAGAGCAAGTTCTTCAACGGCCACACCAACATCACCTCCAGCCGTTTCCTGGTCTTCGGGGTGAAGGGCTTATTGCAGGCCAGCAAAAATGTAAAGGACGCCATGCTGTTTAACGTCCTGTCCTTCCTCAGCGACAAGCTCCTCACCGTGGGCAATACGGTGGCCACCCTGGACGAGCTGTATATCTGGCTGTCCAACATCACTACCATCGAGTACATCCGCAACACCCTGAAGCGGGTGCGGAAGAAGGAGTCCGCGCTGATCCTGGCCTCGCAGAACCTGGAGGATTTCGATGTGGACGGCATCCGGGAGCTCACCCGGCCCCTGTTCGCCATCCCCACCCACCAATTCCTGTTCAACGCGGGCAGCGTGGACAAGAAGTTTTATATGGACAACCTCCAGCTGGAGGGCTCGGAGTACGAGCTGATCCGCTATCCTCAGCGGGGGGTGTGCCTGTACAAGTGCGGCAACGAGCGGTATCTGCTGGAGGTCCACGCGCCCGACTACAAGGAAAAGCTGTTCGGGCAAGCGGGGGGACGGTGATGGCGAAGAACCCTTCGACCATTGTGGATATGACAGACGTCCTGCAAGAGGACTATGAACAGGTCGAGGGCGGCGCGGAGCTCACGATGGATCAGTGACCTGGATATCTAAAATATCCTCGATCACGATACGCTCCCCGCCCACCAGGATCAGAACGCCCTCAATATCGTCGATCTTCTTTAACTGGCCGGTGGCTGCGACATACGCGCCCCCGACCTTCTTTTTGTCCGGCTGGAAATAGGTCAGGATCACCTGGGGACGGTTGCCAATGCTGTCCGCCAGGGTTTGCAGGATCGTGTCCAGCCGGGCCTTTTCCTCGTCCGTCAGCTCCACGCGCTGGTCTGTCAGCCGGGCTGTTTCCCGGACGGCGTCCTCATAGCCGGTCAAGGCCCGAAAGGGCTGGAACTGGGCCGCCCGGTCGAGCATGGGCATATGGGGGCGGGTGTCGGAAACGTGGTGGGGCAGATCAATGATATCGTCATAGTTACCCACTTCGATGCCCCCCAATCGTGTTGTTGCGGTCTCTGGCCGTCGCGCCTTCTACCAGGTTCATGCCCTTCAAAATGGCGTTTTTGCCGTGCCGCTTTTTGATGTCCAGCATGGCCCGCTGGATCTTTTTCTCCCGTTCCAGCTCCTTTGCCTCCTGGGCTTCCCGCTCCCCGGCTGCGGCGTAGTCCGTGAACAGATCCAACTGTTCAAAGGCTTTTTTGTTCGGGGCGCTCTCCTCAGACACCACTCGGGTGGCGGTGAGGTAGAACCGGCGCGCCAGCAGGCCGCGGTCAATGATACGGTCAAACAGCTCCAGCGCGGCGGTGACAATACACTTGGTGGACGCGGTGTACACCTCCAGACTGGCGGTGCCGTGGGCGTGCTTGGGAACGGCCCGTCCATAGCGGTCTGTTTTTACCTCGCCCTGGAACTTTTTCCGGCGCTCCGGGTCGGTCAGGTTTTCGATGTCATAGCCCACCGTCAGCTCCAGCTGGTCGGTGACAAGCCCTTTTTCCACCAGATCCAGCGCCAGCTGGTCCGCCATCTCTCGCACCACCAACCGTGCCTTCTCATAGCCGTAGGGACATTGCAGGACCTGGCCAGAGCCCATGCTTTTGGACTCTGGCCGGTAGGCTTTGATATCCGCCATGGTCACGGGCTCCCAGCCCCAGCTGTGATCAATGAGCGGCTCCGCGTTTACCCCGAACAGCTTGTAGAGCAGATCCTCGTTGGTCAAGGAGCAGCGGGCAATATCGCCCATGGTGTACAAGCCGTTGTCCTCTAATTTTTTGGCATAGCCGCTGCCCACCCGCCAGAAATCGGTGAGCGGGCGGTGGTCCCACAGCAGGCGGCGGTAGCTCCGCTCGTCCAGGCTGGCAATACGGACGCCGTCGGCATCGGGCTGGACGCGCTTGGCCCCGATATCCATAGCCACCTTCGCCAGATAGAGGTTGGTCCCAATGCCAGCTGTGGCGGTAATGCCGGTGGTATCCAGCACATCCCGCACGATCCTTCGCGCCAGTTCCCTGGGGGTGAGCTTATAAGTGGGCAGGTAGTTGGTCACGTCCATCAGCACCTCATCGATGCTGTAGTTGTGGATATCTTCCGGCGCGACGTATTTCAGATACACATGGTAGACCCGGGTGCTCCACTCCATGTAGTGGGCCATCCGGGGCGGGGCCACGATGTAATCCACCGAAAGGCTGGGATCGGCTTTCAGGGCGGTATCATCAGAGGAGGAGCCGGTGAACCGCCGCCCGGGCGCGGAGCGCAGGCGCTGGGCGTTCACCGCTTTGACCCTCCGCACCACCTCAAACAGCCGGGCCCTGCCGGAGATGCCCCAGGCTTTCAGGCTGGGTGTGACCGCCAGGCAGATGGTTTTCTCCGTGCGGCTCAGGTCTGCCACCACAAGGTTTGTGGTCAGGGGATCAAGGCCGCGCTCCAGGCATTCAGTGGACGCGTAAAAGCTCTTTAAGTCGACGGCCAGATACGTCCGCTCTCCCATTGCGATCACCCCGCGTCAAAAAATATGCCCTATTTTAATTATAGCACATCAAGCACAGTCGGAACAATCCAAATCATCGAAAGGAGGAGTTTCCATGAATATCGTCAGCTATGGTGGAGGGGTCAATTCCACTGCCATGCTGGTTGGGATGTATGAGAAGGGCATCCCCATTGACCTGATCCTCTTTGCCGATCCCGGAGGGGAGCAGCCCTATACCTACGAGTACCTGCCCATCATGGATGAGTGGCTGGCACGGCACGGGATGCCCCATATTCAGGTGGTCTACCGCACGGACAAAAACGGAAACCGGCTGACGCTGGAGCAGGAGTGTCTTCGCTCCGGCACCTTGCCCGCCATCGCCTACGGGTACAAGAAGTGCTCTCTCAAGCATAAGATCGCGCCCCAGGAAAAGTTCTGCAACCACTACCAACCCTGCCGGGAGGTGTGGGCCAGGGGCGAAAAGGTGTTCAAGTACATCGGCTATGATGTGGGCGAGACACAGCGCAGGGAGGGCGCCAGGGAACATGACGAGGCCGACCCCAAGTATATCAAGGTTTATCCGCTGATGGACTGGGGCTGGACGCGGGAGGACTGCGTGGCGGCGATCCAGCGGGCGGGCCTGCCGCTGCCGGGCAAGTCCTCCTGTTTTTTCTGCCCCAGCATGAAGAAGCGGGAGATCCGCACCCTGTACCACCGACACCGGGATCTGTATGAGCGGGCCATCGCCATCGAGGACGGCGCGAGGCCCAGCCTGGTTACGGTAAAGGGGCTGCCGCGGAACTGGGCGTGGCGGGATTTTGTGGCGGCGGATCTGAACCAGCAGGCCATGTGCTGGATGTTCCCCGAGGACGATCTGCCCTGCAACTGTCATGACGGCGGGTGAGGGAGCTGATATGGTAAAAGCAATTGCAATCAAAATAGAGGAGGACTTATTTCGGGATATCCACGTCCGGGCAGCAAAACAGGGGCTGTCCATTGAGCGGTATGTCACGGGGCTGATTGAATTTGATTTGTTTCCGGAACGGTGCTCAGATCGGTTTATTTCGTTGACCGCGGAGCAAAAGGATCGGCTCAGGGAGGCGATCCATACGGCCAGCGCCAGTGCGAGGCAGATCGCGGATACGTTGGATGCGGCGCGGAATCATGATGGACAGATCGGATCCATGACAATGTAACCAGGAGAAAGAACATGAAAATAATAGAATTTGACCGTTGGAAGCCTTCCGCAGACAATCCCCGGAAGCTGGAGTACGCCGGCCAGCGCACCGCAGAGGAGGTGTTTTCGGAGCTGAAGCACCGGCTGGAGGGGCAGGGTTATCTGCCTGACGAGTATTTTATGCTGAGCGACAGGTGGGAGAATGGCCGGGAGATCCCCCGGGATGCTGATTTGTTCTGCACCGTAGACTACGGCGCCAGCGAGGGCGTGTATGTGGACGTTTACCTCAAGTGGTGCGATGAGAAGCAGCAAAAGAGTGTCACCGAGCGTTTCATCACAGGCAAAACCCTAGGCCAGAACGGCAACGACTTGGACAGGATGTTTCTCACCGCCTCCGCCATCACCAAGGCCGTCCACGGGGATCATGCCACCCACGCCCGGTACATGAAGATCGGCGGTGTGGAGGAGGACACTGGCGGCAGGGTGATCCACCTCAGCCAGCAGGAGGAGAAGGTCATCATCCAGGCCCTGGCGGAGCAGCGGGAGCGGCAGGAAACCGCTATGTCCCAGACCGAGCAGCTTCTGCGCCGGATGACGGGCAGCATCACCGCCTATATGGACACGGTAGGGCAAAGGCCCCTGCGGATCAGCGGCTATGACAAGGCGGTGCTGGCTGTCCGGGATGGGGAGCTGCCCGCTTTTCTGGAGCTGTACCCCAAGGTGCTGGGCGCCCACGCGGGCGACCTGCTGATCGAGGCGGCGGGACGACCCGGCGCGGTGGGCCGTCAGATGACTCGCGCCCTGCTGGACGATGTGGAGCGGTTCCCGGAGTCTGCTTATTCTGCCGCCTGCAAAAAGGCCATCGACATCAACGACCCCCAAAAGGTGAAGTTCCTGCTGGCAAACGCGGCAGACCGAGTGGCGGAGCTGTCCCCGTCCTTCCACGGCGAGATGGCTGGCTGTGCCTACATGGACCACCGGCACATAGCAAAAGAGATCATCAGGCAGTGTACCAATGAGCAGATCGCCGCCGCGCCGCCGTATCTCCTGGAGCTGTTTGCCCAAGACGCGGACTTCCATACCCTGTCCGCGCTGGTGGAGAAGGGGATCAGCGGCGGGGACAGCGCAGCGAGGACGCTCCATATGCTGACCTATGAGGGCCGGAACAGCTGGATCGCGGAGGAGCTTCTGGAAAAGCGGATGTGGGTGGATCCCAACGATTACGGGGCCCTCTATGCCTGCATGGAAAATGGCGCGGTGGACGTAGCCAAGCTGTTGCTGGACGGCGGGACGGACTTGGAGCAGTACAAAGAATGGGCAAAACGTCAAAGCCATGGACTGCGCTGCGACGGCACCCTGGCATCGCTGGAGGAGCATTGGGCGGAGCTTCAGGCCCAAGAGATGAAACAGGAGCAGGCCGCCGCGCCTGAGATGGGAGGTGGCATAACCCTTGGCTAACCCTGTTCTCATTGCGAAAGCCGCCGCTATGCTGCTCACCAACGAAAAAGCCCGGAAGGGCCTTGGATGGACCATCGCCGCCATCCTTTCCCCCATCATCGTGCTGGTGGCCCTGCTGTGTGTCCTGGGTTCCGGAGCGGTGAGCCACAATATCTCCGCCGCCCAGCTTTGCTTCCAGGATGGGCCGCTGCCCGATGACATCCCCGCCGAGTACCGGGTGTGCATCGAACAGACCCAGGCCAGCTTCACTGGGCTGGATGAGATCCTGGCCGACATCCAATCGAATATGGAGGACGGAAACAGCCTCGACCCGATCCGGGTTAAGGCTGTGTTTTTCTCTCTGTATTTCGGCTGCGAGGCCCCATCCCTCAGCCAGTTCGCCCACTGCTTCGCGTCCAGCGAGGCACGGACTGAGACCGTCACCGAGAAAGACGAGGACGGCAACGATGTGGAGGTGGAACGCATCTATAACGTATTCACCCCCATCACGGATATGGACATAGTGTACTCGCACATCGCTGCTGCCCTGGGTACCGCTGTCACCGAGGAGCAGAAATCCAACGCGGATAACGTGTACAGCCTGATCAAGTACGGCTATCCCGTGACAGGTGGTGGCGGAACCTTCGAGGGCGCTGACGTGCCCTACGTGGGTGCGGACGGCTTCTGTTCCCCGGTGGGGGCGGGCTGGCGGAGCATCGTCACCTCTGAATTCGGCGGACGCCGGGATCCCATCACCGGGAAACAGGATGGCCACACCGGCATGGACCTGGCCGTCCCCACCGGCACCCCCGTCCGGGCGGCGCTGCCTGGTACGGTACGGGTGGCGCAGTACGACTCCAGCTACGGCTACTATGTGACCATCGGACATGAGAACGGTCTGCTGACGTTGTACGGCCACAACTCCCGGCTGCTGGTGCGGCCTGGCCAGGTGGTTCAGGCCGGGGACGTGGTGTCCCTGTCCGGCTCCACCGGGCGGTCCACCGGGCCCCACCTTCACTTCGAGGTGCGCCTCAACGGGCAGCGGACGAACCCAAGATACTATTTGCCGTAAGGAGGGACTGGATAATGGAAAACATACCGATCCAGAGCGGGATCTACGCCATCACTCACAGGGGGCAGACCGCTCATTATGTCACAGAAACATTCGGAAACCCCCATGATGTGCTTCATCTGCTTTACATTGTACATCAAGCCGGTGTGGATCATCCTGACAGCCCCTTTTCCGATATTGACCGACTGCTCCAGTATTCCCACAACATGGTGCCCATCAGCATCAGTGAGAGGATGCGCCTGTTCCAGCCCTTGGAGCAGGCGGAATTTGATTTTGTGCTGGACGAGATCAAGGGCGGCGGCGGGGGCACCGCCTGCTATGAGCTGGACTATGACCAGGATCGCTTCGCTGTAATCAGCTGGGACGGCGATGTGCTGAGAACAGCCTCCGCGTCGCTCCAGGATATGTTCGACGCCTGCGGCAAGTCGATCAGACGGAGCGGCTATAGCGGGACACGGACACATCTCAACACTAAAGTTCTCACGGCTTCGCTGGCGGAGATCATGACCATCAAGCCCACGATCACAGATCCCGGGGAAACGGAACAGACCAGCGAGGCTTCGGAACGTCAGGAGCTGGAAAATCGCTGGGATCCCTCCGACTTTACCGGGCCGTCTATGTGACGGAAACTGGTGCGGTTCAGTGGACAGTGGACAAACCGAAGATACCACCTGCCCTAAAAATAAAGTAGGAGTGAACGCTGATGAATGACCCGATCCAAGTGCCGATGCCCGGAGTGGCACTTCCGATCCTGATGAAACAAAGCGGGAAAGGAGAATACAGCCTGAGTGAGTTTGGGGGGCTGATCGACCCGGTGTACAAGGTATACAGGGAGCAGATCCGTAGGTGCATTTCCGGCCTCACCAGCTACGCCGCCCAATGCGCGGCGGCGCGTCATGAGGAACAGATCCCCAAACTGCGGGAGCATGTCGTGATGATGGGCGGTTTCTGGGGCGCGACGGAAGATCCCTCTGTAGATCTTTATAAAATTTCAGAGGAGGAATATGGCAGGTCCTTTGACGAGGCCATAGCAGAGGCCAGACGAACCGGCGCGGCGCCCCCGCTGACAGAGCAGGCCATGCGGGATGTGCTGACCGGGCTGGAGGTGCATATGTAGGAGATGGACAACTCCGGGGATATGGACGATCTGATTGCCGAATGTGACTTGATGGCCCAACGATTGCGGGCAGAGTGGAAGATAGAGCCGCCCGCGTCCCAGCGGACGGTGCTGACGATGGAGGGCATGAGTTTATAAGGCATGTCAAATACATTGGAGGCGTTTCAGACGGCGGTGGGCGGCGATATCATCGCAGGGACATTTCTGATCACGGGATCGGCGGACGGCAAATTCTGCTCCCTCACAGATGAGAACGCCGCCCGATTTAGCCGGGAGTTCGCCCAGCCCCTGCCGTCCTATGGTGACCCGGACGAGCCCACCCAGTGGGAATTTTATGTTTTATAATGGGAGGAAACGAAAATGAAAAAGGCAAACATCACTGTGGCGTTTGATGAGGACAAGCTGGGCGCGCTGGAGTTTTCGCTGAAGAAGGAGGGCTCCTCCGTACAGGCGCGGCTGGGGCAGACTCTGGGGCAGCTCTATGAGCGCACCGTGCCCGCGCCGGTGCGGGAGTATCTGGACAGTCGCGCTACCCCCGTGCCCCGGCCCAAGCGTCCCCGGCCCGTGCCGAAGGAACGGCCCGTATCGTCCGGACCGGAAAAGGAGGGCGGCGCATGAACTCCCGGGACATCACCCTATGGTTGGACGAGCGTTGGTATAACGCTCTCTCCTGCCAGCTCAAAAAGAAAGACACCACCGTGGAGGATGAGCTGAACGAGTACCTGGACGCGATGATCGACCAACTCCCGGAGCAGGTGAGCAAAAAGATCAGCCGGGAGATCTGGGAGGAGGATCAGCAAGCGCGGGCGGAGGCGGAAGCGTCCCGCCCCATTTCTGTATTCCGCGTTACCCAAGACGGCAGGACGGATCATTTGCTGACGCAGAGCGTGGTGCGTGTGGATGCGCTTCACGCCGCCGTGGCGTTGCGCTCTTATCTGCTGGCAAAGGGAAACAGCTCCCAGCGTTTCGCGGAGCGGCTACACAGCGTGATGGACATTGCGCCGGAAGTATTCCAGGACTACGCTGACGAGCTGATGCGGCGCACCGGGCGGGTGACCGCCGCGCTGGATATCGACCTGGACCGGGGCGAGTTCTCCACACTGGATGTGGTGGACGGCTGGGAGACGTACACCATCCGGGACGTGTCCACCGCCGCATGGCGCGCCACACGGAAAGCCAGTCTGGAGCGGGACAAGCGGCTGGAGCTCTTCGCCGCCCATCTGGAACCCCGCATGATCCGCAGCGAGGATCATGAGCTGGGACAGCCCAGCGGCCCCATGATGTAAGCCGCACTGTTGGTTTTGCACACACAGCCCCGACAAAAATCGTTGCGTTTGCCGGATAGATATTCCGGCACAGATATGGCATTGTGTTGCCAGCCCCAAAAAATTTGGAAAGGAAAGATCTCACATGAAAATCAATACCCGTTTTACCCCCACTGAGGCGTGCATCCTGATCGCCCACGAGGCCGTGTCCATGCTGGACGCGGTGCAGACCGCGATCCCCCAATGCATGAAGGAGTTCCGCACCGCGCTGGAAGCGCTCGCCACGGTCCACGATCTGGGCAAAGACGGCGAAACCCTGCTGGCCTGGCTGGACACGGAGATCGCCAATGCCGAGCGGTTTGTCACCGAGGGTATCAACCTGCCCTACCTGATCGATATGGAGTCCCTGGCTGTTGAGCCGGACGCAGTGGCACAGATGGATCTTGTGTGGCTGCTGTTTGAAACGGCGGCCGCCGAGAAATGCGGGCCGGAACAGCGGCAGGCGCTTGTGAACACCGCCCAGACGATCACGGAGATGTGCGGCTTGGGCAACCTGCTTATGGCTACCCTGGAGCCGAATGTGTCCAAGCTGGCTGAAGGGCTCAACGCTGAACTGGATGATATCCGCGTCGGGCTCCAGGCCAACGCGATGGAGTGCGCTGACTCCGCACAGCAGGAGATACACTGAGCCGGAGAGGGTACGGATATGCCTCCTCTCCTCTGAATTCGGCGGCAAGGCGTAAAGGCACGAAGCTGGTGGCCGCAATTGCGTTCAGCTGTAAGAGGGCAAGGACATCAGTCTGAAAGAAAGCCGCCGTCCGCCGCGGTTCTGAAAGCCTGCGACCCAGCAAATTTATCATACGCCCAAGGGCAATCCAGAGGGCCGTTCCGCGCCAGCGGAGCGGCCCTCGAACCGTGTCCCCCGTGGTGGCCCGTTTGAGGGCGTTTGTGGCCCTCCTGCGGCCTGAGCAGCGTCCCAGCCCCACCGAGGGGGCGAAACGCGGTGTCGGCCCCTTTGTGGCCGGTTGTGCGGGCTGGTGGTGTTGGCCCCTGCCGGGGGCCGCCTTTTGCCCGCCCGGAAGGACAATGCAGGCGGGGCCGCCAGGGCAATGCAGACGTTCGATTTTTGTGCTGGATAAAAGCGGGTGGTCGCTTTGCGCCCTCCCGCCAGTAAACACCGCCCCGCAACGCGGGTCGGGGATGCGGCCTGGGTGGTCGGTTTCCGGCCTTTTTGCTGTGGCAGGTGGTCGTGGAACGAAAAAAACACGCCGCAAACCAGCCTGTCAGCCACTTTCCACAGGTGGCTGTGCCAGGTGGTCGCGGCCATTTTTGGAGGTAATTATGGAGAAAAAGAACCAACCCGGCGCGGAAACGCCGGAGATCAAGACCCGGATTCCCCTGTGGCTCTACCCCTCCACGCTGGAGGCAGTGGATCGGGCCATGGAGCGGGACAACTGCAAGAGCCGGAGCGAGTTTATTGAGAACGCCATCCGCTTCTACGCCGGATACCTCTCCGGCGAGGACGCGGTGCAGTTTCTCCCCGCCGCGCTGGTGTCGGCGTTGTGCGCGACAGTGGAAAACAGCGAGAGCCGGATCGCCCGGCTGCTGTTCAAGCTCACCGTGGAGATCAGCATGATGATGCATGTGCTGGCGGCGGGGCTGGAGATCGACGCCAGCCAGTTGGACGCGCTGCGCTGGCAGTGTGTGCAGGAGGTGAAAAAAACCAACGGGTCGATCACCTTCAAGGACACGCTAAAAAAACACGAGGACGATTGACCGCGCAAAAAATTAGCGTCCGCCAAGGGGGTGCTGCACCCTCTTGGTGAACTGAGGGTGGGTTCATGATGGACTGCCCAGAAGGTATTCTCTCTAAGGATTTTTTAATCCAGAGGGATAACAAAAACGTGGGAGGTGCTGTGTACGCCGCGCGTCATTTTCAAGTGCCCGCACATCAAGGGCGGCGGCGAAAAAGCCGCCGCCCACCTGGGCAACTATGTCAAGTACGCCGCTACCCGTGATGGCGTAGAGCGTATCGATCCCGGCAAGACCACACTCCCTGCCACGGACAAACAGGCCAAGCTGGTGGCGCAAATCCTCTGGGAGTTCCCATCCAGCCGTGGAATGTTCGAGTACGAGGACTACCAGGCCGCGCCGACCCGGGGGAACGCCTCGGAGTTCATCACCCGCGCCATTGAGGACAACTACGAGGCCATTGCCAAGCGGGAAAACTACATGGACTATATCGCCAGCCGTCCCCGCGTACAAAAGATGGGGGCGCACGGCCTATTCACCGCCGATGACGACCCGCTGGTGCTGTCCCAAGTAGCAGACGAGGTGGCACACCACCCTGGCGTGGTGTGGCTGCCCATCATCTCCCTGCGCCGGGAGGATGCCGCGCGGCTGGGCTTCGACAATGCCGAACGGTGGCGCAAGCTGCTGTCCGCCCATGCCATGGACATGGCAAAGGCGATGAAGATCCCCGACGCGCAATTCCGCTGGTACGCGGCCTTCCATGACGAGGGCCACCACCCCCACGTCCACATGGTGTGCTACAGCGCCGATGGCAAATCCGGCTTCCTCACCAAGCAGGGGATCGCGGAGGTCAAGTCCATGCTGGCGAAGGAGATCTTCCAGCAAGACCTGATTGCAATCTACCAGCGCCAGACCCAGCGGCGGGACGAGCTCACCAAAGACGCCGGGGAGGTCATGGCACGGCTCGTCACCGAAATGCAGGCTGGTACGCTGGAGAACCAGCGCGTCGGACAGCTTATGGTGGAACTGGCCCAGCGCCTCCAGCGCTGCTCCGGCAAAAAGCAGTACGGCTACCTGCCGCCAGCGGTGAAGTCACTGGTTGATGAAATCGTGACCGAGCTGGAGAAGGATCCCCGCATCGCCGCCGCCTATGACCTGTGGTACCAAGAGCGGGAAGAAGTGTTGCGGACGTACAAGGACGACCTGCCACCGCGTGACCCGCTCGTTCGGCAAAAGGCGTTCAAGCGGATCAAAAATATCGTGGTGGAGGAGGCGGTGCGGCTGGGTGAGGCGGCGCAGGCTGTTTCGTCGGGCACATCCGACGATGCAGATCAGCTGCGCCATCAGTCCACCACACCCACCGCGCCAAACAAACCCAAAACCCCGCCGCCAGGGCTGATACTCAACTCCACCGCCTCACTCCTGTACCACATGGGCCGCATCTTCCAGGAACAGCGTCCCCAGCCAGTGGCCGGGATCCAGGCAGCGGTGGACAGTAAGCTCAGACGCAAAATCCGGGAAAAGAAGATCGCCATGGGCCACAAGCCGGACGATCACGGGGAGGAGCAGCGCATGGGCTGATCACTGTGCTTCTTTTCGGCCATGGCAGTACCAATACAGCGCGCCCATGGCCGCGCCGCCGATGATGTTCCCCGCCGTCACCGGGAGCAGGTTGCGCAGCAGGAAGTTCCCCCAGGTCAGGGCGGACAGGTCAAGGGTCGCCTCCTCCGCCAGCACCGCATAAGCCGGTATCGCTTTGGCAAACAGCCCCACGGGTATGTAGAACAGGTTGGCGATGCAGTGTTCAAAGCCGCAGATCACGAAGAACGCTACCGGAAGATAGGCGCCCACAACCCGGCCCGTGAGATCCTTGGCGGACAGAGACAGCAGCACCCCCGCCGTCACCAGCACGTTGCAGAGGATGCCCAGGATAACAGCACCGCTCATCGGCAGGGCGCACTTGCCCGCCGCCAGCTTCATGGTGAACACCGCCAGCTGGCCCCCGGAGTAGTTGAGCTGTCCGCCGAAGGCGCAGCCCGCCGCCACCAGCATGGCCCCCGCGGCGTTGCCCAGGTAGACCACGCCCCAGTTTCGGAGCATCCCCGGCACGACGGCCTGACCGTCCAGCACGGAGATGGTGATGAGGGTGTTGCCGGTGAACAGCTCCGCCCCGGTGAGCACCACCATGGCCAGCCCGAAGGGGAACAACAGTCCGCACACCATTCGGGCGATGCCCACGTTGCCGATGGTGTGGGCGGCGGTATTGGTGACCGCCCCGCCCATGGCGATGAAGAATCCGGCCAGTACCGCCAGCAAAAACATTTTCAGGATGGGCATCTGCGTCTTGGCGCGGCCCGCGGCGGCGTAGTTGGCCGCGCACTCTTTTGGCGTAAACAGGTTCATTGTCCGTCCCCTCCCGATGTGTGGAGAAACTCTATGGTGGCCTTTTTGCCCGCGGCAAAGCCGCTGAAGATAAAACCGTGGTCGCCTTTGACTTCCACCAACCGGCAATCCGGGTAGCCCTCACAGGCGCGGCGGGAATAGCGGATATCCACCAGCTTGTCCTTCGTCCCGTGGACGATGAGAACCGGCTTGGAGAAGCCGCAGATCTCCCGGAAGGGGTCCAGCTCCCGCGCGTCCAGGGCGTACTTGGCCCCCAGCCGGACGAACAGCGCCCGGAACTGCTCCGGCACGTGGTCCGGGTCAAATTTCGCGTTGATCATCTGGCCCCGCCGGGCGTCGTCCGGAATGCACAGGGCGGGGTTGTACAGCACCAGCCGCTCCACCTCGGCCTCCCGTTCCGCCGCGGCCAGTGCGGACACCAACCCGCCCTGGCTGCACCCGGCCAGGGTGATATGGTCCGGGTCCACGAAATCCAACCTCTTCACGTAGTCCAGCACATTAAGTAAGTCCGTTTTTTCCGTCAGCACGCTCATGCCCAGGCTGGAGCCGGAACTCTTTCCGCTACCCGACATACAGAAGTCAAAGCAGACGGCGGCGAAGTCCTCGTCCGCAAAGACGCGGGCGTATTTTTTGGTGTCCCGCGTACAGCTGCCAAACCCGTGGCTGACGATGACTGCGGGCAGCCTGCCCGCCCGCTGGGGCCGTAGGATGAAACCCCGCAGTTTGCAGCCCTGGCTGTCGATCTCAAACGGGATCTTTTCAACGCTGGCAGATGGTATATGGGATCGAACCGTGATCTTTATTTTTGGCAAGTCAAACATAGGCCGCTCCCCCTCAGATCGCTAATTTATAGTGACATTATACCGTGGGCGGTCCCCAGACGCAAGAGAAGGAGGCGTCAAAATGCCCTACATCCATTTCACAGAAGAACAAAAGCTCCGGGCCAACGCGGCAGACCTGGTGGAGTTCCTCCGCTTCAAGGGGGAGCCCCTCATCCGCTCCGGGCCGGAGTTCCGTATGTCCAACAACCACAGCGTCACCGTTCAGGGTAATGAGTGGTACGATCACGCCACGGAAAAGGGCGGCGGGCCAGTATCCTTCCTCAAGGAGTTTTATGGCATGAACTACCAGGAGGCGGTGCTGACACTGCTCAATGAGGACACCGGCCAGTTCTGCCCCCAGGTAGCCACACCTAAGAAAAAGGTGAAAAAAGAGTTTGCCCTGCCGCCCGCCAATGATACCAACAAGCGGGTGTTCGCCTATCTCCTCAAACACCGCCGCCTGGATCGAGACGTGCTTACCGCGTTCGTTCGCATGGGGCTGGTCTACGAAGATCAAAAGTACCACAATGCGGTGTTCGTGGGTCAGGACAAAGACGGCGTCGCCCACCATGCCCACAAGCGCAGCACCAACAGCCAAGGAAAGTCCTTCCGCATGACGGTGGAGGGCAGCGACTTTCGTTACGCCTTCAACTGGCCTGGGCATAACAGCCATCTGCTGGTGTTTGAAGCACCCATTGATATGCTCTCGTTCATTTCCATGCACACAGATGGATGCTGGCCCAAGTATAGCTATGTGGCGCTGTGCGGCACATCATCTCAGCCCATGCTGGGGATGCTGGAGCGGTATCCCCAGATCGACACCGTCCACTTCTGCCTGGACAACGACCAGGCGGGGCAGCTCGCCACAAAACGGTTGGCGAAACTGGCGCGGGACAAGGGGTTGGCGGTGGACGCGCTGGTGCCTGTGTTGAAGGATTGGAACGAGGACCTGTGCGCGAATTTTCAACAGTCGATGGAGGAACAGCAAAATGAACAGAAATTATCGTAGCTATTGCCGCAGGATGGGAGAAGCCATGTTCCTGCGGCCCATTTTTCCCAGGTCGACGCTGAGCAATGATGAGTTGATCCGCGTCTATCAAGCCGCCCAGACCACCGACCTGGACATCCTGCGGCAGACCGCCGTCGAACTGTTCCCGGAGCGGTTCCAGGATGAGACAGCCCCAAAGGAGCAGGTCTTGGTCGATGGGCAGGGCGAAAGATACCGCATGGCCCGTCTATACTGAGGTGCGCCATGCCCCAACAATTTATTATCCTGATCGTTGCCGCGATGGCTCTGCTGGTCATGGTTGGCGCTTCTTTTTTGTCTGGCCGGGGATCACTGGACAGCATCAAGTCCAAACCCGTGGGCGACGGCCAGCACGGCACCGCCCGCTGGGCCACGCCCAAGGAGATCGGAAAGACCTTCCACCGCGTACCTTTCCACGCCGCCCAGTGGCGTAGGGGAGAAAATCTTCCCGCGGTACAAGGGCTGGTACTCGGCTCTCAGGGGAAGAAGGGTAATGTCACCGCCCTGGTGGACAGCGACGATATCCACTGTCTGATGATCGGCGCGGCTGGCGTGGGTAAGACAGCCTTCTTCCTGTACCCGAACCTGGAGTATGCCTGTGCCTGCGGGATGAGTTTTCTGGCGCTGGACACCAAGGGTGACCTGGCCCGGAACTATGGGGCCATCGCGCAAAACTGCTACGGCTACGCGGTGTCGGTGATCGACCTGCGTAACCCCACCCGTTCGGACGGCTTCAACTTCCTGACGCTGGTGAACCACTACATGGACGAGGCGAGCCGGCGCCCAGACGATCTGGCGGCGCGGGCCAAGGCGGAGAAGTACGCCAAGATCCTCTCCAAAACCATCATCAGCCCGGACGGGGACAGCGGCAGCTACGGCCAGAACGCCTTTTTCGTGCGTCCGTAAGCGGTACGGCGGGTAGAAACCGTATCGCGCGGGCCTGTTATGGATACCGCCTTTAGCAAGCGGCAGGTAAAAGTATCAACGCGAACTCAAATCTCACTGGGGATTAGGAGGGTCCTTCATATGAGTATCGCAACCCGTCATCAACCAGTTTATCCGGCGGGGAAACCCAATGGGGAGTGTAGCATACTGGGAAAGGCACAAGTCAGTCAAACCGCACAGACTGCAACTTAGGGCTGGGGTTACGCCCAGTGCCATAGTGTCAAGATGAAACTTCGTGTATGAGGATAAAAGCTGGATTGCCTACAGGACAGTCAGAGGCAGAACTTAGTGTTGTTCACAGCATACGGCGGTTATAACTTGCTGTACGCGCCCGGCAAAGGTATGTAGGAGAAGTGCCGATGCAGGATACTCGGGCGCGGCCAACCGCGGGAAGCGGCAAATGACGAACGTCCTATCCGACAACACGATACGCTAATGTCCAAGCAGGTCTAAACGGAGATTTCCTAAGTCGGAGCGCCATGTAAATGGCTATGCGGAACGCCGCTGAAAATCCGATATGGAAACACAGCCCCCATAGTAGTCCGAGACGGCAGCACCGTTCACATGGCGAAGGGGGGCAGTCTACTTTCGATATTTTTCAGGAAGGACGTGGAGACGTTGAGAAATCCGACAGAAGTATTGAAAACCCTAAGCGAAAAGTCACACGACAAATCGTATCAATTCCAGAGACTCTACCGCAACCTGTACAACCCCGAGTTTTACTACCTTGCCTATAACAACATTTGCGCTGGGCAGGGCAATATGACGGCGGGGATTGATGGACAGACCATTGATGGGATGAGCGATGAACGCATTCAAAAAATCATCGCTTCTCTCAAAAACCACAGCTATCAGCCCAACCCTGCCAGACGGGAATACATTCCCAAGAAAAACAGCGCCAAGAAAAGGCCGCTGGGCATTCCCTCCGCCGAGGACAAGCTGGTGCAGGAGGTCGTCCGTATGATTCTCGAAAGCATTTACGAACCCACTTTTTCCCCAGATTCCCATGGATTCAGACCCAAACGGAGCTGTCACACCGCGCTCAAGCACATTGATATCAACTACAAGGGCGCAGTATGGTTCGTGGAAGGCGACATCAAAGCCTGCTTTGATAGCTTTGACCACCACATTATGGTGGACATTCTTCGTGCGCGCATCAGTGACGAATATTTTCTCGCCCTCATCTGGAAATTCCTTCGGGCCGGGTATATGGAGCAATGGCAATACCACAAAACCTATTCCGGCACACCGCAAGGGAGCGGGGTCAGCCCAATTCTGGCAAATATCTACTTAGACAAATTGGACTGCTTCATAAGCGGCTATAAAAAGTCGTTTGATGTTGGTACATCCAAAAATCGGAAAGTGGATAGCGGCTATCTGAAAGCCAGCGGCAAATACCACAGGCTGGAAAAATCCTTCCAGGGGCAATGGGACACGGCCACCCCGGAACGGAAAGCGGAAATGGACCGGGAACTCCGCAGGGCAAGGAATGAAATGTTCACCCACCCGTACTACGCGCAGTGTAACAATAACTATAAGTGCCTGCACTATTGCCGGTACGCCGACGATTTTATCATCAGCGTGATCGGAAGCAGGCAGGACGCGGAGCAAATCAAAGCGGATGTGAAAGATTTTCTCGCAAGCGCCCTCAAGCTGGAGCTGTCTGAGGAAAAGACCAAAGTCACACATTCTTCGGACTTTGCCAGATTTTTGGGCTACGACATCTGCATCTCGCGCAGTGACGCCATCAAATACAATGAGCAGGGCGTTGCAAAACGGGAGTACAGCGGGCGGGTCATGCTGTACGTTCCGAAAGAAAAATGGATGGGGAAACTGTTGGAATACCACACATTCAAAATCAAGTATGACGAAACGGGAAAAGAAATCTGGAAAACGGTACATCGTGGCAAACTCGTCAATCATCCCGATATCGAAATCATCACCAAGTTCAACGCGGAAATCAGAGGTATCTACAACTACTACCGGCTGGCAAATAACGTGTCGGTGCTGGGTAAATTTGCCCACATCATGGAGTACAGTATGTACAAAACCTTCGCCTGCAAATATCGCACCACGGTGAGAAAAATCATCGACAGATATTCGGACAACGGGATATTTTATGTTCCGTATCAGACGAAAGCGGGCATGAAAAGGTGTGAATTTTACCATGACGGCTTCAAGCGCATCAAAGAGGTTCTGATGGGCGCCGATACCCTGCCGGAATATGTAAGGAAGTACACCAGCCCAAACAGCAACGCGGCCCGAATCAAGCGCGGCGTTTGCGAACTGTGCGGGCAGAAAACCGACGATATCCGTATGCACCACGTCAGAAGGGTGAAAGACCTCACTGGCGGCAATGACTGGGAAATGTTGATGAGGAAAATGCGGCGAAAATCCCTTGCCGTATGTAAAGTCTGCCACGAAAAGATACACATCTAATCGCTTAGGCTGGTAGATGGAGAGCCGGATACGCTGAGAGGTGTACGTCCGGTTCGGGGGAGAGCTGACCCGAAACCTACCGTGGAGACGCGGCAAGGCGCGGGGACGCTTATCCCATTACGATTCCGCGGAAGGACTCCTCACTGCCGTGATTCTCCTGCTGGCGGAATTTCTGCCCCCAAAAGAAATCGACGGCGCTATGCAGGAGCGCCGCCACATCGTATCCGTGTTCAAGCTGGTGCAGGACCTGCTGGAGCCGTCCGGCACCAAGGGCAAGAGCTGTTTTCAGGTGCTCATGGGCCGTCTGCCCCCGGAGCACAAGGCCCGATGGTTCGCCGGGGCGGCGCTGAACACCTCGGAGCAGGCTATGGCCTCGGTGCTGTCCACCGTGCTGTCCCGGCTGAACGCTTTCTTGGATACGGAGCTGGAGCAGACCATCTGCTTCGACAGCCCCATTGACGCCGAGAGCTTCGCCAGCAGGAAATCTGCCATCTTTTTGGTGCTGCCCGAGGAAGATCAGACGAAAAATTTTATGGCAGGTCTTATGATCCAGAATTTGTCACACGAATTATTCTCCGTAGCGGATGAGAATGGCGGCAAGCTGAAGAACCGAGTGGTGCTGTTTTGTGATGAGTTCGGAACCATGCCCCCTTTCGATGTGCTGTCCCTGTTCAGCGCTGGCCGGTCCCGGAAATTGACCATGCTCCCCATCATCCAGTCATTGGCACAGTTGGAGAAGAACTATGGGAAAGAGGGCTCGGAGATCATCCAAGATAACTGCCAGGATACGATTTTTGGCGGTTTTGCGCCCAACAGCCAGACCGCCGATGTACTCTCTCGGGCCCTGGGCAACTACACGGTACAGTCCGGCTCCATCAGCCGGAGTAAGGGGGAAAACAGCCAGTCCCTTCAGATGTCTGAGCGGGCGTTGATGACACCGGACGAGCTGAAGTCCATCCCCAAGGGCGAGTTTGTGGTGATGAAAACCGGCGCCCACCCTATGCGAACGAGGCTTCGGCTGTTCCTGGACTGGGGAATCACCTTCGGAGAGCCTTATCAAATGCCGGAGCATGGTCAGCGCAAGGTGTACTATGCTGGGCGGCAGGAGCTGGAGGCCGCTATCATCCAAAGGTTCTGGACAGAGCCGGAGGCAGAAGCGGACGAAAAAGCCCGTCCCCCATACAGAGGACGGGCTGGGCAGAGAGAGGACAGGCATAACCGGCAGCAAGGACAAGCAGGACCGCCGCTGGCAACGATCCCTGACTGTGTGAAAAAGCAGGATGGGCCGCCGCTTGGGGAAGGAGGATGATACGTTGGCCTATTACGAGACCATCTACAAGGACCAGGAGCTGGGCCACCGGGCCAAAGCGGTGTACATCTACCTGTTAGATCACGCCAACAAGGAGGGCACCTGCTGGCCGGGAATCAATACCATCGCGTCCGGGGTGAGCCTGTCCCGCTCCACGGTGAAGCGGGCACTGGATGATCTGGCACGGGCCGGGCTGGTGGAGAAATCCAGCCGCTGGCGGGAGAATGGAAGCCTGACCTCCAACATCTATCAGGTCAAATGATGTTATGCAAGAAAAATTCGACATACTGTCTACAGTCCTCATAGTCAAGCTCTGGGTAAGCGGCCTGAGCGATGGCACAGGCGATGATTTTAGATGCGGATGTGGTTGCCTCCATAACTCGAACCGGGGTCACCAGGAGATCGGCATCCACGTTTTTGCCATCACATAGCTTTGATGCGGGAATCGCCATAGGAACGCCCACGGAGAATACAGGAACCCCAAGCGTGGCCTCACATAAATCGACCTGCTGATAGGAACGTGTTCCATTGTCAGTTAAGCAGATCGAACCGCATAGCGTCTCAATATCACTGCCAGTGCTGGAATCTATGATCAACACACATGCGGCCTGTATGGTGGAGGCAATACTGGCGATTATTTTTTCAGAGGATATATTGGTTTGCGCGATTACGCCTGGACACACCATGGTAATTTTCTCAAAATTTGACTTTCTGATAAATGATTCATACGCCGCGGGCAAAAACCGTTTGGCTACCTCCGGCCCTAACGAGTCAGCTGGCAATGCTGGATTGCCTACGCCGAAAATGCACAGCGGTTTCCCAAAGAAAGGTTTTAAAAGAAGTCGAAGGTGGTCAGCCAGACAGTCGCATACGTTCTCAGCGAAGGTCAGATCATGCAGTGGTCCTGTCTCCAGGGTGATGTATTGTCCACATGGTCTGTCCAGTTCTTTGGAATCCTCCTCAGTTTGCACGCAAACGAACGTCACAGGCACCTCATGAGATTTATAGTTATATAACTCCACAGCCTAAGCTCACCTCCAGAACCCAATGAAGTTTGTCCCAACGTCAGGGGTGATGCTGACCATGTGCTTCGGAGAACTCTCCAGTTCCCGATCTTCCACCCCCAGTGCGTACAGGAGCAGGCCAAGGGTGTCGTTCAGCCCTGCCTGCTCCTGAGCGTTGTAACCCAGGGCATATTCAGGCCGATGGGCCCAGATGGCGTTCATCAGTTCCGGTTTGCGAATCAAGCCAGTGGTGATCAGGGCTGGCCGGGTACGAAGCAGTTCCCAGATGACAACGCAGGCGGCGTCTCTAAGAAAAAATATGTATCCCATCTCATCCTGCGCGTCCATTTTGCGGCCCAATGTTAACAGTTCTTCCGGCAGCTCACCATCCCAGATAGGGTTGCATACCGCCAGCACCTCTATGCACCGCTCTGTTTCCATCCAGTATAGACCGTTGACCAGCGAACGGTGCCGAAGGGTATGCCCCCAGGGAGTAGATGGCGGCACAGGATATGTTCCAAAATAGCTTGGGCATACCTCGGCTCCGGACAGCGCGATTTCTCTCAAAGACGCGCCCTCGGGAAGCGGTATACCGTTTATGATTTTATACCGCAGCACCTCATACTCCAAAACTGTATGGCTTCCGTCTTCAGCTCCCGCCCAATAAATCAGAACAGGTGCGTCCTCCAACTTTTGTCCCATAGCGCGGAGATCCTGTGAGATGGGAGCCTCCTCAAGAATCGCGTAGTATTCCCCGCCCGCGCCAATCGTGGGCAGAACGCTCAAATAGTACACGCCGGGGCATTCTTCCTCCCAGCAACCTATCTCGCCTAATTCATATGTCAATAAATCAAACAACTCATCAGTCATTCTGTTCTCCTTTCTTTCGACCACATTTTGTTGGGTCAGTTCATATTATACACTTGTTAGTTCGTAATGGCGGCTGACAGTTCGTACCACCCCCGAACTGTCAGTTGTAAGATATGAACAACTGGAGGTGATACGAATTGACAAATGATGAACTTCTTCTATTGGGCGAGCGGCTTCGCAATCGAAGAAATGAACTTGGGTTTACGCAGGAGTCCATCTCGGAGCAGATTGGTATCAGCCTGCGGTATTACCAAATGATTGAACGGGGAGAGCGAAAGGCTTCGCTTGAAACGATTATTGGCTTAAGGAAAGCACTGAGAATCAGCGTTGATTATCTGCTGTTTGGCGATGTCTCCAATGGGCCTTCCAATCCTGTTTCTGAGCTACTCGTCCGTTTAACCCCAAGGCAGCAAGAGGATGCGTTTAAAATTTTGCAGCTATATGCGGGAGCTTGTGATTTCCGATGCTGAACCGCAACTATCACCAGTCAATGGGAATATTCCCAGTCTCATTTGGTTAACATGAGGCTGGGAATTATTTATATAGCGGAAATCACTTTTAACCTTGTCTCTCACGCTGATGTAAGGGTGGGCACAATTAGTATATCATATAACAGGGTGTATTGCCACTGTTTATTTTATCAACTTGTAGATATTTGAGTTCCCAGCTAATGGGGTTACACTACTTAAAAAGGGTGGTGTAATGCTGTGCCAAGGGAGAGGAAAAACGTCAACATAGAGGTCGGAGCTCGGATCAAGCAAAGACGCACCTCGCTCAAGCTGACACGGGAGCGCCTTGCTGAGTTATCGGGATATAGCGCGAATTTTATCGCGGAGATAGAGCGTGGGCGTTCCGGCCTGTCCTCAGAATCCATTCGCGGGTTTTGTGCCGCGCTCCATATTTCTGCGGATAGCCTGCTCTTTGGAATTGAGTCGGATAGCTTTGGATATATGTTGGAAAAGTTAAAGTCGGTGCCAGATGAAAAAAGAGAGCATGTCATCCGAATTATTGAGGAGGTCATCCACTGCGCTCAGTGACTACTACCTCCACTATAGTATAGATAGAGAAAAAGCGCGGCTTCCTATGACCAAAGGAAGCCGCGCTTTTTCTCTGTTATAGCTTGATCCTGTGTTTGACGCACTCATCTGTAAAATGTCGCGCGAATATGTTACGCTGTGCGCAATGATGTCGCACACCCACTTTCGGAAATCATTCCCGCTTGTATCTACAGAACATCAGCTTTATAATACTGTTGTTCGCAATAAGGGGGATGACGTATGATGCGCAACATATTCCATGTGGACATGAACTGCTTCTATGCGGCGGTGGAAACGCAGCGCCGCCCAGAACTGCGTAACAGGCCCGTGGCCGTGTGCGGGAGCCAGGAGAACCGGCACGGCATTGTCCTGGCTGCCAACTATGTGGCCAAACCACTGGGGGTAAAAACCGGGATGGCCGTATGGCAGGCTAAACAGTGCTGCCCTGACCTGGTGGTGCTTCCCCCGGATATGCGGGAGTACATCCGCGTCAGCGGATTGGCTCGGGAGATATACGAAGATTACACCGACCAAATCGAGCCCTTTGGCCTGGACGAGAGCTGGCTGGATGTAACGGGCAGCGTTGGGCTGTTCGGTTCCCCGATGAAAATGGCGCGAGAGATCAGTGAGCGCATCAAGTTTGAACTGGGCATCACCGCCAGCATCGGTGTGGCCAATAATAAGATCACGGCTAAGCTGGGCAGTGACTACAAGAAGCCGGACGCCATCACCCGTATTGAGGCGGACAACTATCAGGAGATCGCCTACCCTTTGCCAGTGGGAGACCTCCTGTATGTGGGGCCAGCTACAGAGAGGAAACTGAATGGCCTTGGCATCTATACCATCGGTCAACTGGCCCAGTGCCCAGTGAACTGTCTGACTTATAAGCTGGGCAAAATGGGAGCTGTCCTCCACACCTTCTCTAATGGGAAGGATCCTTCCCCAGTGAAGCGTTCCGATTACACCGCTACTGTCAAATCCGTGGGAAATAGCGCCACCACACCTCGAGACCTGGTATGCGAGGAAGATGTCCACCTGATGCTGTATCTGCTGGCGGAGAGCGTAGCCACCAGGATGCGGGATTTGGCCGCACGGTGCATGGTGGTGGAGCTGTGCGTCCGGGACACTGGACTGGTCTCCTTTACCCGTCAGCGGAAGCTGGCTGTGCCCACCTGCTCCAGCGCGGAGATCGCACGGACTGCGTTTGAGCTGTTCCGGGCAAACTATGGATGGACCAAGCCAGTGCGAAGCATCGGCGTGCGGGGAGCAGAGTTGGTGGAAGCGGACACAGGAGTACAGACATCTCTGCTGGACGATGATATAAAGCGGGAAAAGTGGGAGAGGATCGACGCCACCGTGGATCACCTGCGACAGCGATACGGCTATACGAGCATACGGCGGGCGGTAACTTGCGCCGATCCCCAGCTCGGAAGAATCAATCCCAGGGATGATCACACGGTGCATCCTGTGGGCTACTTTGGAGGGTAACCATGAGTGAGCCGAAACGAGAAAAACGTTATGTGCCGGTGGTGGTGCGTTTCGATGAGCAGGGACAACTGCGGCCATTGACCATTGAGTTTGACGAAGGACACAAATACCCTGTGGACAGGGTGCTGGATGTGTGCCGGGCGGCTTGCCAGACCGTAGGCGGTGTTGGGGTTCGCTACACCGTTAGAGTGCGGGGGCAAGAACGATACCTGTGGCTGGAGAAAGATCGATGGTTTGTAGAAGCGCTGAGGTAGCACCCCAAATTAAGCGGTCAAGGAAATCACATTTCTAAGGTACCGTCAACAGGAAAATTTTAGAGATTTGTGATAATATCCCTTAACAGATTTTAGAAGGTTTGAAGCGAACACGGCCTATCTTATCGGCATATACGCAAAAGGCCCCCGCAATGCTCTGCATTGCGGGGGCCTTTTGCGTATATTTTTCCAAGTTGCAAATTGACATTACTTTTCGAGGATGTCACTCACGATTGTGGAAATGTGAGACAGCTTTGAAGCGTCCAGCTTTTTCAGATTCTCAACCAACTCCGCAAGTTGAACAGGATATGCGTCACCTTCGTCAAAGAACTGTTGAGGTGTGATGCCGAAGTATTCACAAATATAAAATAATCCTTGCAGAGAGGGCAGAGCTTTTTTGTTTTCAATTCTATTGATATAGCTTTCGTTTTGCCCCAAAGACAAAGACATATCCCGGGCAGAGACAGCTTTCTGTGTCCGTAACTGTGTGATACGGTTTTGCGTAAATTCTTCGTACATCAAGCCACCTCCTTCTTGGCTTTATTGTATATTGCGCAGAGCAATAAAATACGACATTTAATACCTTTAGTATCTTGACATAGGACATTTAATGATTTATCATGTGGTGTAATATCGCAATATACATTCTGTGTCCGAAATAAAAACGTGGAGAGAAATATGATGATATTGATTGATTGCATATTGGGCTTAGCTTTGTTATTGTTTTTTCTTAGCATACCAGCTGGAGTTGCCCACGCTATTATAGAAACCCAAATCGAACTCAAATGTCCTGATCGCGTTATGCATTACAAATACTTGGGCGGAAGCTGCTGGGGGATGAAGGAATGCGGAGATGACACCTGCCACCTAAAAAACCATTGCAATTTGTATAAGGACAGCATTTCGCCAGAGGAAATTGCCAAAATAGAACGTAAGCTGGAAGAAAGGAAAAAGCAACGTAGCTCGGAGGATCAATGATTAGTTGCAATTGTGCAAAAAGTGCAATATAATAAACTAAAAGCCATTCACATTTTATATTGTTGGAGGGAGCAATCATGATTGATGAAGAAATGCAGAAGCATGGCACACAGAGCGATGAGATGAAAGAAAAAAGAAAACCGGGAAGAAAACCAATGACTGCCGAACAAAAGGAGGAAGCGGCAAAGCTCCGCCGTGATAAAAAGGAAAAAGCCAGCAATATGAAACCTGAAATCATCATGCAATTTCAAGGCGCTGAGACTGATCTCGGTGAATTGGCAGAACTGGCGAAATCGGATTTCCATGCCAAGAGAAAGCGCACCCTTATTACCAGTTTGAGGCTTTACATCAAGCCGGAGGAGCGCACCGCCTATTATGTGGTTAACGAAACCTACACAGGACAAGTTCAATTTTAGCTGGAATAGAAAAGGCGCCCGGCCTCACGATGAGGCCGGGCGCCTTTTTGCGTTCAGGGTGCTTTGACCGTATTGGTTGTGATGGTGCGGCTGTCGGTCACACCGTCAATCGTGGCAAAGACGGTGACCTCGGCGTAATAGGAGGTGCCAGAAATCCCTGTATATGTGTACAGGGATATGTACCGAAAATTTTGAGTGGCTTTCAGGCCATTCTGAACTGTCCCATTGATTGTTGTAACGTAACTTCCATTAGCTTTATAAATTTTGATTGAAGATACGCCCAGAGATGATGCCTGCTTGTTCGCAGCTACATCAAAACTAACTATAACTTTTCCAGCTGCTGTACCTTCTTTTAAAATCGCACTATAGGCATTGAGCGTAGGACTCGAACGCATTGCGTCTGCGGACATAGCAAACGCGACTCCGCTACTGCTCATTAAAAGTGCCAGTACAATTAGAAGAAGTGAAACCTGTTTACATAAACGTTTCATTTTTACGCTCCTATCGAATCAATAATACTTTTAAGCTCACTGTCAGTAAGCTCTCCCCAAATCCTTTGCACAAGGATATTGCCATCCGACCAAACAGCGGTAGTAGTGCCCGAATTATAAAACAAATAAAAGATCTTCTTATGGCTCATATACTTGGTTACAGATTCGCTCTCCATTTCAAAAGTCTGCAAATCTATGTCTCGTCCCTCAGAGTATTGGTCCACGCAAATATAAGCAACCCGTCCATCATTATTTAACAAAGAAATTTGAGTTGAGGACACATAATCATTTGTAGTGATTTGCACATTTGATATTTTAAACCCATCAGGATACTGCGTGGGAGCATATTCACCTAATATATTTATACCTATCACATTGCTATCTTCGACAGCCGCATAGGTATCTTCGCTATGATGGGTCTCAAAGTGAAAAGTTTCATCCGTCCACCGGGCCAGAGCACCAAATACATCAGCTCCCGCCGCCTGAGCTCCCACCATCAACGCCAGACACAGTACAACGGCGGCGGCCATAATCGCGGCGGTACGTGCCACCTTTCGGAACGAAACACGCCGGGGCTTGTCCTCTGCTGAGCTAGCTAAGGACGTTGAGCCATGATCGCCAGCGGGACTGATTCCTTCCGATAATGGCAACGGAAGTCTTTCCTCAACCGGCATATTTTGATACAACATCTGGAGCTCATCCCACGCGGTGTCTACATCCGGCAGACGCCCTGTGGGGTTTTCTTTTTCCCTCGCAACAACCTCCTCCACAACTGTATCGAACAGCAGCTCCACGTCATCGGGATCGCCGCTGAGTTTAAGCAGAGCCTCTAATTCTTCTATGGACAAACGTTCTAAAAACTTCAACTCGCTTTTCAACGGGTTGTGTTGCTCGTCCATTTTTGCACCTCCTCGCAGTTTGTATATTTAGGGCTCTGAGTTTTTGATACAGCAGTTTATTGAACGAAACAAAGCGGAGATGACAACTGAGGGATTAAGTCGGACAACACAACCGTGCGACTTTCAGCTTGGCTAATGACAAGCCACACTGCCCACTCACTTTTACCCCCTATTATATATATGTAATCAGGATATCGTTTTTCGACATCATTTCAAAAATTTTTTCTAATGATCTCCGTCCCACCGTTTTCTGAGTTTTTTAATGATGCGCTCTACACGCTTCCGGCAGGCGCCCTCAGTCAATCCAAATTCTTTCGCGGTGTCACGGTATGACTCTCCCTCCATAAAAATCCTCTTAATAAGCAAAAACTCCTGGTCAGTCAGGAGTTCGGCGCAGTAAGCGGAAGGAGAATCTATACGGTTATAGTGATCAGGAGCGGCGAGAGACAAGCCAGGATCCTCTAAAAATGTTGTGACTGCCGCGCGATTAATTTTTACTTTGTTAAAATTCTGAGCTCGCTTCCTAATTGTGTTTTTAAGCCATCCTTGTCGGTTCTCGCTTGCGTAAAATTGCTTGATTTTAACTAATCCGATTAGAAACGCATCCTGCGTAACTTCTTTCGCGTCCTCCCAATTTCGCAAAAAGCGGAACGCGTAACCCACAAATTTTTGATAATTGGCCCGATAGAACTCCTCAAAGAATGCCTCCTCGTCCTGTGTCATTGCTATCTCATCCTTCCTGTTTTCTCTGAAGCCTACTTGCTTTTCTTCGCAGGAGGTTTGGGATCGCCGTACTCAATTAGCCATGCCCGAATAATTGGCTCCAAATGGGCAAGAGAAGTGGCCGATTGATTGCTTAGCATACTGTTGATAGAGCCAAGACGGGACGCGCTCCCTTCTGGCAGAAGTATGTCATCTGCGCTTACTGAAAAGATTGCCGTAAGTGAGCACAATAGATCAACCCCGATCATCCGCCGTCCCCGCTCAATGTTTGTTATAGCGGAAGATTCTCGGTCGACCATCTCGGCCAGTTTAGCCTGTGAAAACCCGGCGTTGCGGCGAAGGCGGCGGACATTTTGGCCGATTATTTTTTGCAGTTCTTCATTGACCATATGTGTCCTCCCCTTGCTTTTCTTGAAATAATTATAGTGCATATTAGAAACAAAAGGGAGGCCGTATTAGGACAACTTTAATAGTCATATTAGAGAGTTTTCCCTGCAATCCACCAAAAAATAGAAATTTTTAAAAAATTTTTGCGAAAGTTATGTCGAAAAACGGCATCCTGAGTACATAGATATTTATAGAAGGGTAAATAGGAGGGGTACGGTATGTGAAGCATAAAATCAAGGCTGTGTGTATGTAAAAAATTCATGAAAGGATGCCTGCAAATGAAACGTCAAAAAAGATTGTCCAGAGTAGTCTCTATTCTGCTGACCCTTGCGCTGGTGGTGAGCCTTCTGCCGACCCAGGCCCTGGCGCTGGGCTCCTACGGCGAGCCGCCTGACCAAGTCGCCTTTAAGGTTATGCGCATGGACGGGGTTCGAACAGTGAAGCCCATTTCCAAGTACCTCTATGGTACAAAGGTAAATGACCTCTACCGGCCTGTCGACCTGAACTATTCCGGGTCGTGGGTTCAGTTGACGTATGTGATTGCTAAATCACAGCCCGTCAGCCTGGAGTTATACAAGCTCAACAGTGATTTTTCCGTAAGCAACCCGCTGATTTTGGACTATGCGCAAAATGCGGATGAGATGGAGGAATTTCTGGGTGACCGCATTGGCTACCTGCACGGCATTCGCGTCACGGATAATGTTGTGCCCCTCGAGCCGGGCGGGGACATTTACACAGATCCGCAGGTCGGCTGGAAGGATATTGACCGGGAGACATGGGTAAGCATCCTGAACGACGCCATTTTGGAACACACCCGACCCGCGGAGACCATGAAGGACATCTATGCCTTCGGTTATCAGGGTGAGCAGTTTGAGGGACTGGATACCACCCAGGCAGATGAAGCAGGAGACGATGAGCAGGAAGCGGATGGCTCTGCTCCCGTTGAAAGCGAGCCCCCGGTCGAGGAGAGTCAACCTCCCGAGGATCCGCCCGTGGAGGAACTGCCACCTGCTACCGACGAGTCCACTGGCGATAATCAGTCCAACAATGATGGCCAGGATGGCGGCGATCAATCCTCCAACGATAGCCAGTCCACTGGGGATAGCCAGCCCGGCGATGACGGTCAGGCTACCGACGGCAATCAGTCCAACAATGGCGGCCAGGCTACCGACAACAATCAGTCCGTCGACGCTGGCCAACCTGCCGATGACGCACAGGCTGCTGAGAATGGACAGCCTGATGATGGCGGTGATCCCGGAGATAACAGTGGACCCGCTGGGAACGGTCAGGAGCCCAACGATCCCAATGTGGATCCTGGGCCCACGGATACCCCTGATCCCGCGCCCACGGACAGCGTTGACCCCGAACCCACAGAAAGCCCGGAGCCGTCTGAGGAGCCGGAAGTCCCTGCCGTAGAGATCGGAAACGAGGCCGATGTTTTGGGAGCGGATCCTTCCTTCTTCTCCGCTGGTGTCTCGGACACGAATATTCAGAATTTCCTCCTTTGGGACGGCAGTATCGTGCGTGAGGAGGGCGGCACCCCCGAGAAGTATGAGTTTGAGGACGGCTATTATGTGATCGTGATGACTCCCACCACGAAGAAAAACGCCGTCTATAACAGCTTCCTTGCTTTTGCGGTAGAGGGCAGCGGCAGCAATGTGGACTCCTTCGACAGCATCGACAGCTATGACGAGTTGAAGAAGATCCGCGATGAGCTGGCTATGCCCGGCGATCCCGTGGATCTGCTCACCGGCAGCTTCACCTGGAACTACACGGATTTCGCTCTATACGGTGAGAACGACCTGAAATTCACCCGCTATTATAAGTCCGTCAAGGCCGACAAGAACTACGGCTTGGGCAACGGCTGGACGTCCAACTTTACCTATTCCCTGGAATTTGGTGACCTATACGCCCAAGTCACTTTGCCCCAGGGCACAGAGCTGTTCTTCGACCTGGACTTTGATGGCAGCTATGCCAATTGCGGCGACTATTCCCTGGAGTGGGCCGGCGGCAGTTACGTCATGAAAGACAAGGCCGGGAACCAGTACTGCTTCACCCCGGACGGACAGATTCAGTACATCGCCTATGTTAACGGCGACATGGCCAGTTTTACTTACTCCGGGGACAAGCTCACCAGCGTGTCCAGCGACACTGGCAGCTTCACCTTTACCTATAACGGCAGCGGAAATCTGGCCTCCGTCACCGACAGCGTGGGCCGCACCGTCACCCTGTCCTATGAGGGCGACCTGCTCACCGCTGCCGAGAACCCTGATGGGGACAGCCTGCGCTACACCTACGATGGCAACGGCTATCTGGCCACGGTGGCCAACTTCAAGGGCGACGTCTACGTAGAGAACACCTATGACGGCGCGGGCCGCGTGACCCATCAGTACGCCGCGGACTTCGGCACCTTCGATTTTACCTATGATTTCGATGGCCGCCACAACGTCTGCACCGGCACAGATGGCTACCTCTTGGAGATATACTACGATGAGGTGGGCCGTATCCTCTCCTCCACCGACGCCCAGGGCACCCAGCGCGTCACCTACAATGATCTTAACCAGGTAACCAGCCGCACTGACCGGGAGGGCAATACCACCTCCTATGAGCACGACGCCGAGGGGAACATCTCCCAGGTAATCTATGCCGACGGCACCTCGGAGAGTTTCACCTACGACAGCAACCGCATGGTCACCTCCGTGCGGGACCGCAACGGCGCCACCGCCAGCTACACCTACGACGCCAACGGCCATATGGCCAGTTTCACCGATGGCCGGGGCAATACCAGCACCTTTGCCTATACGGACGGCAACCTGACCTCTGTGACCGACGCCAATGGCGCTGTGACTACCTATACCTATGACTGGGCGGGTAACCGCACCTCCATGACAGACTCCGAGGGGAACGTCACCCGGTACGCCTATGACGGACAGGGCCGCCTGACCTCTGTGACTGACGCCCAGGGCGGCGTTACCGCTTACGAGTACACTGAGGCGGGCAAGCTGGTGAAGATCACTGACGCCAACGGCAGTGTTCAGTCCTTCACTGTGGACGGCAATGGCTTCAACTCCAGCGAGTCCGACTGGATGGGCAACGTGACCCGCTACACCCGGGACATCCAAAATAACGTCACTTCCGTCACCGATCCGCTGGGGGCCGTGACCACCTACACCTACGATGACCGGGGAAACCGGGTGACCTCCACCGATGCCAATGGCAACACCACCCGCTATTCCTATGACGCGGCAGGCCGCATGACGGCCATGACGGACGCGGCGGGCAGCACTTGGCGCTACGCCTACAACAGGAACGGCCAGGTGGTTTCCATTACTGACCCCGCAGGCGGCGTCACCGCTGCCGCTTATGATAACGTTACCAGGACATCGTCTTTTACCACGCCCAACGGCGGCACTACCCGTTATACCTATGATGGCGTGGGCAACATCACCCGAGAGACCGACGCGCTGGGCAAGACCACCTCTCGCTCCTATGACGCCAACGGGAACCTGATCTCTGTGACCGACCGCACCGGGGCCACCACCACCTATGCCTACGATGCCGAGAACCGGCTGGTGAGCTCCACCGACGCCAAGGGGCAGACTACAACTTATACCTATGACAGCCTGGGGCGGATGACCAAGTCCGTCACTCCCGGCAAGGCGGAGAGCTCCGCCGAGTATGACAGCCTGGGCCAGGCCACCAAGACCACCGACGCCAGGGGCTTCGCTACCCAGTACGCCTATGACAAACTGGGCCGGGTCACCCAGGTGATCTATGCCGACGGCACCACCGTGGGCTATACTTACGACGCCAACGGCCAGGTGCTCTCCACCACCGACCAGCTGGAGGGCGTCACCAGCTATACCTATGACGCCGCTGGCCGTCTGCTCACTGCCACCGATCCCATGGGCGGAGTCACGGCCTATACCTACGACAGCATGGGCAACGTGCTCACCATCACCGATCCCATGGGCTTCGTCACCACCTATACTTACAATTCCCTGAACAAAGTTGCCACCGCCACCGACGCGGAGGGCGGCGTGGTCAGCTATGCCTATGACAGTATGGGCCGGGTGGCCGCTGTCACCGACGCCGAGAAGGGGGCCACCAGCTATCAGTATGATGGCGATGGCAACCTTACCCGCGTCACTGACGCGGAGGGCGGTGTGACCGTCTACGCCTATGATCTGCTGGACCGGCAGACCGGCATGACCGACACGCGTGGAAATACCTGGACCTACGCCTACGACGGAGAGGGCCGCCTGGTGTCCACCAAGGATCCGCTGAAGTTCAACACGTCCAAGACCTATGACGCCATCGGCCAGCTGGTCCGCGAGACCGACGCCAACGGCAATGTCTGGGCCTATGAGTATGACGCGGATGGCCACATGATCGCTAAGACCGATCCTCTGGGCAATAAGACCACCTACACCTACGACCCCAACGGCAATCTGCTGAGCACCACCACCGCCCTGGGGTTGAAAACCTCCCATGTGTACGATTCCATGGGGAGGGTGACCTCTACCGCTGACCCCTTGGGCCACACCGTCACTTTCCTGTATGATGCCAAGGGCCAGCTGGTGGGCCTCACCAACAAGGACGGCACCAAGGTGGCCATCACCTATGACGCCAACGGCAATGTGCTCACTGTCACGGATGAGGAGGGCTATGTGGTCTCCTACGTCTACGACAAGGACGGCCGCATGACCCAGCTCACCAACGCCCGCGGCTTCAAGACCGCCTACGCCTACGACAAGGTGGGCAACCTGGTGCGGGTGACTAACGCTATGGACGGCGTCACCGCCTATGTCTACGACAAGAACGGCAACCTGCTCTCCGAGACCAACACAGATGGCGGCGTTACCCGCTATACCTATGATAAATTGAACCGGGTGACCTCCATCACCGACCCCGAGGGGGCTGTGACCCAGGTGGGGTATGACGCCAACAGCAACATCACTAAGGTGGTGCAGGCCGACGGCAAATCCATCACTTACTCCTACGACGCCTGCAACCAGCTCACCAGCTATGTGGATCCCGAGGGATACACCTTCTCCTTTACCTACGATGGGAACGGCAACATCACCTCCTCTACTGACGGCAACGGTAACACCACCCGCTATACCTATGACGGGCTGGACCGGATCACTCAGCGTACCGATGAGGAGGGCGGCGTGGCCACCCAGACCTTCGACGCCGATGGCCGCCTGATCAAGACGGTGGACGAGGAGGGCGCCGAGACCAGCTATGTCTATGACGGCTGTGGCCGGGTGGTGAAGATGACCGATGCCCTGGGCAATTCCACCACCTACACCTATGACGAGCTGGACCGTCTGCTCACCGCCACCGACGCCAAGGGCGGCGTGACCACTTATACCTATACCGACCGTGGCGATGTGGCTACCGTCACTGACGCCGAGGGCTATGTTACCTCTTACGAATACGACGGCAATCAGAACCTGGTGAAGATGACCACCCCGGACGGTGTGACCACTTATGAGTACGATCCGCTGGACCGGCTCATCAAGACCACCACCCCGGATGGCAAGAGCGAGCACATCACCTACAATGGCGAGGGTGACGTGACCTCTAAGACAGACAAGGCGGGCCACAAGACCAGCCATGTGCTGGACGCCTGTGGCCGGATCGTGGAGACCATCGACGCTTTGGGCAACTCCACCCTGTTCGAGTACGACCCCATGGGCCGCCTGACCAAGACGTCCCTCCACCGGGTGGACGCCCAGGACAAGGCGGACGAGTGGGAGATCACCCTTTACGAGTACGATGGCCGCGGCCTGGTCACCAAAGAGACCAACGCCCTGGGCGCCGTCACCGCCTACACCTACGACGGCAACGGCAACCTGGTGTCCAAGACGGACGCGGACGACTACGTGACCAAATATACCTACAATGCGCTGGACTTTGTGACGCAGATCAACTATAATGGTGGCAAGCAGGCTTCCTACCGCTACAACAAGGTGGGCGAGCTGGTGGAGATGGAGGACTGGACCGGGACCACTTCCTTCGAGGTGGACCTGCTCCGGCGCATCACCCAGGTCACCGACCGCAAGGGCAACGTGGTGGAGTACACCTATGATGAGGTGGGCAATCAGACCTCCATCGACTACCCGGACGGCACCGGGGTGGATTACGCCTACGACCTGCTGCACCAGCTCAAGACCGTCACCGAGGACGATGGCCGCGCCACCGCTTACACCTATGATGGCATGGGCCGTGTGGTCAAGATGGAATACCCCCACGGCTGGGTGGAGGACTATGTGTACGACTCCATCGGTCAGCTCTTGCGGGTGGACGATACCGACCCCACCCAGAAGGATCTGAAGCAGCAGAAGCACGTCTACAAGTACGACGACTGCGGCAACATGATCTACGAGTACATGCGGGGCAACGGCACCGGCGAGGCCACCACCGAAAATACCTACGCCTATGACGCCCTGCACCGCATCACCCGGGCCGACGAGGTGTACGGCAAGGCATGGCGGGAGTACCAGTACGACAGCTTGGGCAACCTGACCTATGAGAGCAACAGCAACAATGTCCACTATGACTACAAGCTGAACAACCTCAATCAGATCACCCAAAAGACCTACAGCAGCAACGACAAGGAGGGCACCCTCTACACCTACGACGGCCGGGGCAACCTGGTGCTGGAGCAGTACGGTAAGCTCAACGGCAACGGGAATGGCAACGGCAACGGCCAGCGCTCCACCGTGGGCCAGTACACCTACGACGAGACCAACAAGATGGTGCTGGGGGTCAATTCCAGCGGCGAGAGCAGCGCCTACCTGTACAACGGCCTGGGCGCGCTGGTGGAGGACACCTGGAAAATCGCCAAGAACGGCTACGGCTACCACGACGTGGACGCGGGGCTGGGCGACGCCGATCCCAACAATGGCCGTGGAGGCGGCGGCAGCAACGGCCAGGGCAATGGTAACGGGAACGGCCAGGGCAATGGCAACGGCAGCGGCGACAAGCCCACCGGCAGCCTGGTGACCAATTTCAGCACCGTGGTGAAGGAGTTCGTGGTGGACTACACCAGCCCCACCTTCGAGCCGCTGATGGAGCACGAGGTCAACGGGCTGGACTACCGCTATGTGTACGGCAATGACCGGCTGAGCGTGAACATCACCGGGGTGGAGACCAGCTCGGGCAACCTGATCGAGAACGGCAATCAGATCCGGCT
>ERZ808037.194-NODE-194-length-65299-cov-13.575511_pt1 | contig 65299 bp, 58 predicted proteins | sample MGYA00380190_ERZ808037 | MGnify/ENA primary metagenome ERZ808037 (study PRJEB31490, sample SAMN06133399) | mouse gut metagenome | isolation source: J9 | host: mice | place: China: Chengdu | collected 2015-05 ... | reverse complement strand
GGGGGGCGGTACGATTTGACTTGCGCCCATCAAAACGGGCCTCTAAAGGCGTACAGGTGGACGCAAAGAAGCCAGGGCGGGAGGCCGACATTCCGGCGCCCCTGTCCTGGCTTCTGCTGGACTGTGAAACTGTGCTGCCACACAAGAGGGCCACGGCCCTCTTGTGACACCCGCAGAAACCGTACGCCCGCTTCGCGTCTGTACGGTTTCTGCGGGTCAGATAATGTTCACGATAACCCTTGCTACGATTTGACCTCTCTGCTTTTCGCTTCCGTTCCATTCCCTTCCGGCGGCTTTGCCGCTTGTCCTCCAAGGGAGGGGGAAAGGGTAGGAAAGGAATGGGTAATTGATAAGTCTTTACTTGATTTTTCTGTATTTACTTCTATCTTTATTTTATTGCGTCGGATTTGCCTACATAGGTTTTTTCAACATTGGATTTCCCGACGCAGGTTATTCCAACGCCGGTAAATCGGGCGGCAACTGCGGCTGTTCGTAGATAGTGTACTCCGCTCCCCGCAGCCGTCCCCGGCTGTCCCGTTCCCTCACCCGCACGATATACCCGGCCCGCTCCAGCTCATGGACGGCCTGACGGATGGCGTCGATCTGCTCCCGATTGATATAGGCCAGTCCTTGCAGGGTGTAGTCCCACTTTTCCGGGAGACTGAGCATCTGCGACAGCAGGCCCTTGGCCTTTAGGGACAACTCCCGGTTTCGCAGGTGGTGGTTGGACATGACGGTGTAATCTGTAGTTTTCTTGACATGAAATACTGTCATAGTATTCACATTTCCATTCTTTGTGATTCATAATATGGACTGACAATAGACTCACTTTCTGCTACAATAATAGTACGACAGGAGGTGAGCAAATTGAGCGATATAGGCGCAAGAATGAGAACGCTCCGAGAGGGTATCGGGTTGTCCCAAGCAAAATTTGGTAAGATTGCGGGCATCCCCCAGGCCACTATTAACCGATATGAAACGGGCTACTCCGCCGCTCCAATCAAGGTGCTGATCTGGTATGCGGATTACTTTGACGTGTCTTTAGATTATATCTGCTGCCGCACCGACAAACCGCAGGGCAGGCTGTACGAGTACAAGCCCAAAATTTTGGAAGAAGATAAGGACATGAGGCGGTTTGTGGAGATGTGCTTTGACCCAGCCTCGCCCATGAATGACCGCTTGAAAAAGGCCATCGTTGAGATGTTGGAGGGGGTGAAAGAGTGAACATCGTCATTTACGTCCGCTACTCCAGCCACAGCCAGACGGAGCAATCCATCAAGGGCCAGCTTCAAACCTGCTACGAGTTCGCCAAGAACAACGGACATATTGTGATTGGTGAATACATCGACCGGGCGCAGAGCGGCACGACGGACAGCCGGGCCGAGTTCCAGCGCATGATTGCCGACAGCGACAAACACATTTTTGAGGGCGTACTTGTCTACCAGCTTGACCGCTTCGCCCGGAACCGCTATGACAGCGCCATCAACAAGGCAAAACTGAAAAAGAACGGTGTCCGGGTGATCTCCGCCAGGGAAAACATCAGTGACGATGCCAGCGGCATTTTGGTGGAGGGCGTGTTGGAGAGTATGGCCGAATACTACTCGGCGGAGCTGTCCCAAAAGATACGGCGAGGCATGGACATCAACGCCGAAAAGTGTTTGAGCAATGGGAGCAATCCGGGTCTTGGGTACTATGTGGACGAGGAACGCCGCTTCCATGTTGACCGGTCGGGTGCTGCCGTTGTCCGGGAGATTTTCGAGATGTACGCCAGCGGAAAGACCGTCGCTGAAATCACAAAATATCTCAACGCAAAGCAGGTCAAGACCTCCCAGGGCAAGGAGTTCAACAAGAACAGTCTGCACCGTCTTTTGCGGAACAAGCGGTACATCGGCTATTACATCTACAAAGACACAGAAACACCGGGCGGGATGCCCCGTATCATCGAGGACGAGCTTTTTCAGCGGGTACAGCATATCCTTGACCGCAACAAAAAAGCTCCCGCTCGTTCCAGAGGGCGGGAAGAATATCTGTTGACAACGAAGCTGTTCTGCGGCTACTGCCGGGAGATGATGACCGGCTACGGCGGCACAGGGAAATCCGGGACGGCCTACCGCTATTATGCCTGCAAGAGCGCCAAGAAAAAGGCTTGCCGGAAGAAAGTTGTCAACAAGCAGAAAATCGAGGACAGGGTTGTTTTGGAGTGCCGCAAGCTGCTGACAGACAGCAACATTGAAAAAATTGCCCTTGCAGTTGCCGCCGTTTGCGAGGCTGACTATGACAGTTCCGCCATCAAGCGCATCAAGGCGGCAATTCAAGAGGCGGACACCGCCATAGAAAACCTCTGGAAAGCGTTGGAGCGCGGCCAGGCGGTGGATATGATTGCCGAGCGCATTGAGAAGCGCAAACAGGAAAAGAACGAATTGCAGGGCCAGCTTGCCATTGAGATGGGAAAGCAAGTTACATTCACCGTTCCGCAAATCAAGGCGTTTCTCTATTCGCTGAAACGAGGGAATGTCAATGACGAGAACAACCGCCGGGGAATGGTGAATATTTTCCTCCGGGCAGTCTATCTCTACGACGACAGAATGACACTGATCCTCAACGGCGGCGACAGGCCAATCACCATTGATGATATCCTGCTGGACGAGATAGAGGAACACTTTGAGGATGCAGTTTCAAGTCATGCGGAGTGTTCAGCGTTGGTTGCGGCCGCTCCACCAGCTCAGAAATTCCCACCACCGCTCCGTTTCCCGCCTTTGGGCGGAAAACTGCGCTATGTTGGGAATTTCTTCGCTTTCACCCCCGACTCGCTTCGCTGGATTCCCGGCGGAGGGAAGACAGGGGATGCAAGAAACATTCCACACCGCAAAGAGCCGCGGGAGGCTCCCTCTTGGGACCCTCCCGCGGTCTTTCCCTCTCTTCCGGTCTTTCGGTCTTTTTCCGGAAGGGCCGACCACAGTTTTCTTACGCGGCGGCAGGCGTCTTCGCCGCGCCCTTGCTCAGGCTGACGGTAATATCATACTGGTCGATCACATCAAACCTGGACCAGTCCTCTTCCACGCCTCTCTGGTAGGCGGTGACATGGATGCCGTCCTCGTCCACAGTGACCATGCTGAAAATCTGCTGGGAGTTTTCCGCGCCGTCCTTGTGGACAACGGCGAATTTTCCGCCGGCAGTGTCCTCCTCGAACTCGTCCAGCTTCTCGCCCAGGGAGGAGCTGGTCATGAAGGTGGTGCCCCTTCCAATATCCACCACCTTGTTCTCCCTGGCGGTGGTGCGGATATATTCGTGGTCATGCCCGTTGAGGTACAGGTCTACCTGGAGCTCGTCGCACAGGGCGGGGATATAGGGATAGTCGGCAGGGTCGTTGAAGTTCACAATATAGGTGCCCACATGCGCCGCCATGATGCGCCAGGTGCAGTCCGCCTCCTCATAGACCTTCCTGGCCCAGGCGGTCTGCTCGGCGAAGAATCTGGCCCGGTCGGCCTCGATGTCCGCCCCCTGCTTTCCGGAATAGGGGTCCGCGTTGATGAAGACAAAGCAGGCGTCGCCTACGACACACCAGCCGGTTCCCTCCAGGGGACCGTATTCCGCCTCGTTGGGCAGACTGGTCCGGGCCCCGTACTGCTTGTATAGCAGGTCGCCGGCGTTCTCGTGGTTGCCGGGAAGCAGGATGTTCAGCCCGTCCGCCATATGGCCGCCCAGCTTGTCGAAGAAGTCCGTCCACTGGGCGCTCTTGTAGCCTGCGTCCACCATGTCGCCGGTGTTCAGCAGGAAGTCCGGCTGAACCTCCAGCTTGCCGACGAAGTGCTCCATGGTGTTCAGGAAGGGGTCATAGCCGGAGGGCTCCTCCGCCTGGAGGTCGCCGTACTGCATGAAGGTAAAGGCCCCGGACTCCGGCAGGGTGGTGAAGCTGTGGACCGCGCTGCGCTGGGTTTTGCCCCGGTACGCGCCGCCCACCATGTACTCATAGACGGTTTCGGCCTTCAGCCCGGTGAGGACGGCGGAATGGCTCCGGCTTTCCTCCCAGCCCTTGGCCAGATAGTGAAGGACGCTCTCGCCTGTGACGCTCTGCCAGGCGCTTTCGCCCTTGGCCCGGTACCAGACCTTGGAATCCGTTACGGCGGGGTCGGTGAGCCAGTTCAGATTGACCTCGGCAAAGGTCTCGCCCACCTGGCAGAGAATCTCCCGGGGAGCGGCGTCGATGACACCGTCGTCCAGCTTCAGAGGCAGGGGGGCGCCGGTGTCCGTGGGTACGGTGACGGTCTCGCCGTTCACCACGGCGGCGGCATAATAGTAGTACTGCCCGGGGTCCTTCAGGGGCAGGACGGTTTTGCCGCCCTCGGGCACGTCCACGGAGCCGGTGAGCTTCTCCGGGTCCGTGCCGTAGAAGACCTTGAGGCTCTCGGCCTCCTTGCCCTCGGGAAGCAGCAGACGGACGCTGACGGTGGGCTGAGTACCCTTGGCGGCCCAGTTCACCAGCTGGTCGTCCAGCAGGAGGACGGGGGTCTCAATGGCCAGGTCCTTCGCAACCTTCAGCTCCGGGGCGTTTCCGGCCTTGACGAAGCCGGACAGCATGGGATAGCCCTCTTCGGCCTTGCCCACCCAGGACCATGTGGTCTGGAAATCCCATTTGAGCTCCTTTTCATACTGGTCCCGGCTTTGCAGGACCCCGGCGGAAGCAGTCATAAAGATTTCCCGGTTAGGATGCTGTTCCGGCTGGTTGCCGGAGAGGACCGCACCCTCCCACACGTAATTGTGCGTGATGTTCGCGCCGCTCTCACCGTCCAGAGCGCCTACAAAGCGGTCGATTTTCTGAGCGCCCTCCTCGCCGGAGACCTCTTTGACCACGGAAACGGTATTTTTCAGGAAGTCCGCCGCGGCGAACGCTCCGGCGACGCCGCCGCCGGAGACGGAGCCTTCGCCATTGGAGACGGTCAGGGAGCCGCCCACAAAGCAGTTTTCCACCGCGCCGCCGGTCTCAATGCTGCCCGCCAGACCGCCGGTGAGCTCCTTGGCCTTGACCTTCATATAGGAGAGGCAGTTGCGGACAGGGCCCTCGCACTTGCCCACCAGGCCGCCGGTGGTCTCCTTGGCCTTGACAGAGCCGGTGGCAAAGCAGTTTTCAATGGTACCGTAGCTGACGCCGGCAAAAGCGCCGCAGGTTTTCTTGCCCTCAATCGTCACATCCGCAAGGCCCAGGTTCCGGATGGAGGGGCTGGTAAAGGTCTCGTCTCCCAGATAGCCCACCAGAGCGGCATATTTCTCGTCAATCCGGCAGATGCGGAGGTTGGAAATCGTGTGGTATTGTCCGTCGATCTGGCCCTTGAACCATCCGTCGGTCTTATCGGCGTTTTCGCTCTTGTTTCCGGACAGAGGCGGCATCCAGCCCTCGGCCTCTTCGCCGGAGGCGGCGGTAATGGCCTTGCCCACGGACTCCATCAGCGGGCCCATGTCAATATCCGCCGTCAGAACATAATGCCCGTCCCGGGGCGCGTCGGGCTGGCCGTCCTGGTTGGTGTCGGCGGATTTCCAGGCGCCGGACAAAAACAGCAGCTGTTCCGGCGTGCTGATTTCGTAGACCTTGGCGGTCTTGTTGTACACCGGGGGCTTGGCGCCCAGGGAGACCAGGGTCTCCGTGTCCCAGACCTCTTCGGTCCACCAGCCGTCTGTTTTCTGTTCCTTGGCGGAGACGCCCATGGGCAGCGTCATGGCCAGGACCAGCAGCAGAGCCGTCCATTTCGCAAAGGCTTTTTTCATCGTGATTCCATCCTCCTTTTTCAGCTCCGCCGCGTCCGAAGCTGTCTCCGGGGCGGGGCCGGGTTATGGTTACCTTAGTCCTCTTTTCCCCGTGTTGTCAATAGCATTTCGGCATTTTCCACAATTGTCACGATTGCACAAGCGTTTGCCTATGTATGTTTTCGCAAATTTCGCATTCGTTTGCGTAAACAGACGGACGGGTCCGGAAAACGGACCGGGGAGGCGTCGGATTCCCCGCTTTTCAGCGGAACCGCATTGACCCCGCGTTCCCGTTCCGTTATAATGATACCCAAAGGAGCCCGGGCCCGCCGGCGGGAGAGGCCTTGCGCGGTTCGGATGATGCGGCCTGCGGTTTCTCATCCGGGCCGGTTCGATTGCTTCCGAACGGAAAGGCCGGAAGTAATTGATGCCATGTTTTGCGGCTGCCGCCGTTTACGGCGGCGGGCAAAACGGCTCAAATCATATCACAATCACGGAGGCAGGAGTATGATTACAGGTGCGGTTAAAAACAAGATTGACAAAATATGGACGGACATCTGGGCCGGCGGCATCACCAATCCCCTGACGGTCATTGAGCAGCTGACCTATCTGATGTTCATCCGCTCTCTGGACGAGAAGGAACTGGAGGCCGAGGAATTCGAGAACGCCTCCGGAGAGGCCATGCCCAGGATGTTCCCCCAGTCGGCAGCCGGGCAGTCCATGCGCTGGAGCCGGTTCAAAAACAGCGACCCCCGGGAGATTTACGAAATCATGTCCCAGCGGGTATTCCCCGCCATTAAAAAGCTGCGGCACGGCCGTCTCCCGGACTTCAACGCCCAGGGGGAGCTGGAGGAAATCGAGGACGGCCCCGGCGGGTCCGAGGAGGGCGTCACCGCCTTTGCCCGCTTTATGGACGACGCCATGTTCCTGATTCCCACGCCTCAGGTGCTGCAAAAAATCATCACCGGGCTGGACGACCTCTATGAGCACGACATCGCGGAGCTTGACATGCAGGGCGACCTGTACGAATACATGCTGGGCAAGCTGGCCACCGCCGGGCAGAACGGCCAGTTCCGCACCCCAAAACACATCCGGGAGATGATGGTGGAGCTGCTGGAGCCCACGCCGGACGACGTCATCTGCGACCCGGCCTGCGGCACGGCGGGCTTTCTGGTCTCCGCCTCGGAGTACGTCCGCCGCCGCTATGAGGACGTTATGACCCCGGAGCAGTGGGACCACTTCGCGGGCCCCATGTTCACCGGCTTCGACACCGACAGGACCATGCTGCGCATCTCCGCCATGAACCTGATGCTCCACTCCATCAGCGCCCCGGAAATCGACTATCAGGACAGCGTATCCAAGCAGAACCAGGTCAGCGAGGGGTACACCATGTGTCTGGCCAATCCCCCCTTCAAGGGCACCGTGGACGCGGAGAGCATCCACGACAATCTGAAAGCGGTTACAAACACCAAAAAAACGGAGCTGCTGTTCCTGGCCCTGTTCCTGCGGATGCTGAAAAAGGGCGGGCAGTGCGCCTGCATCGTCCCGGACGGCGTGCTGTTCAGCACCTCCAAGGCGCATAAGGACATCCGCCGGGAGCTGGTGGAAAACCATCAGCTCCGGGCCGTGATCTCCATGCCCTCCGGGGTGTTCAAGCCCTACGCCGGGGTGTCCACCGCCGTGCTGGTGTTCACCAAGACCGGCGCAGGCGGAACGGAAAACGTCTGGTTTTACGACATGCGGGCCGACGGCTTCAGCCTGGACGACAAGCGCGGCGAGATTTCCGAAAACGACATTCCCGACATCATCCGGCGGTTCCGCGACCCGGAGGGCGAGGCGGGCCGGACGCGCACTGAACAGAGCTTTTTTGTGCCCCGGGCGGAGATTGCGGAAAACGGCTATGATTTGTCCATCAACAAGTACAAAAAGACGGAGTATGTGCCGGTGGAGTATCCGCCCACCGGCGAGATTCTGGACGAGCTGGAAAAGCTGGAGCAGGAAATCACGGCGGGCCTGGCGGAACTGAGAGGGATGCTGTGATGGCGAGGTTAGTAAATATTTCAGATGTTTGTAATGAGATATTTGCCGGTGGAGATGCGCCTAAAAATAATATGTCTATTGAGAAAACAGACGAGTTTTCTATACCTATATATTCAAATGGTGAAGCTAAAAATGGATTGTATGGATATACGAATTTTGCACGAGTAACAGAACCGAGTGTTACAATTTCTGCCAGAGGAACTATAGGATTTGCGGCGATTCGGAACGAACCATTTGTTCCTATAGTTCGCCTAATTACATTAACTCCAAATCTAACTTTAATTGATATTCGATATTTATATTATGCGGTACAGAACTATCATTTCGATGGAAGTGGTACGTCAATACCACAATTAACTGTTCCAATGCTAAAACAATATCTTTTTCCCCTTCCTGAAATAGAGAAGCAGATTTACATTTCGACTATACTTGACAAGGTAAACAGTTTGATTTCCCTCCGCAAACAGCAGCTTGCCAAGCTGGACAAACTGATCAAGGCAAGGTTTGTGGAGATGTTTGGGGATTGCAGAGTTAACAACAAGGGATTTGAACAACTCAAAGGAAATGAACTATTTAAATTCTCGAGTGGTAAATTTTTACCGGAGGAAAAGAGAAAAGGTTGTGGTGTCCCTGTTTATGGAGGAAACGGTATTGCATGGTATACGGATACGTTTTTAATTGAATATCCGACAATTATTATTGGCAGGGTCGGTGCACAATGCGGAAATATTCATTTGGTGACAGAACCAGTGTGGATAACCGATAATGCAATTTATATAAAAGAACAAAAGACTGATAAGTTTCGCCTGAAATTTTTAAGTGAACTTATGATTATAATGAATTTTTACCAATATGCGGATTTTTCCGGGCAGCCTAAAATTACTCAAAAACCGCTGGAGAACACTTCATATCTTGTTCCTCCTGTCAAGTTACAGGAACAGTTTTCAGATTTTGCTGGTAGAGTTGACCAACATAAGTTGACAATCCAGCAGAGTTTGGATACACTGGAAGTGCTGAAAAAATCCCTGATGCAGGAATATTTTAGCTGACCCTATGAGGTGACATTATGAGCAACTTTTCATTTCTCCGGGACAAAAGAGACTACGCCATGTTTGCCCCGGCGGCCATGGAGGCGGAAAAGGTCTACGCCGCCGCCCCCGCCATGTGCGCCATCGGCTGCCGGAAGGCGCTGGAGCTGGCGGTGAAGTGGGTCTACTCCGCCGACAGCACCATGCGGATGCCCTACAGGGACAATCTTCAGTCCCTGCTCCACGAACCAACCTTCCGCTTCGCGGTGGACCGGATTACCTGGGGCAAGCTTCCCTTCCTCGTCAGCCTGGGGAACCTGGCCGTCCACACGGAGAAGGCGGTGCGCCCCGGCGACGCCCTGGCCGCCCTGCGGGCCCTGTTCGAGTTCATCCAGTGGGTGGACTACTGCTATGGCGCGGACTATGAGGAGCGCCGTTTCGACGAGTCCGCCGTCCCCGCGGAGCGGGTGGCCGTGGACGCCGGGAAAATCAGGGAGCAGGAGAGCCTTCTGGAGGAAAAGACGGCGGAGATCGAGGAGCTGCGCCGCCGGATTGAGGCCATGTCCGCCCAGCTTACGGAGGCAAAGGAACAGCACCGGCAGGAACGCACCTTTGTCCCCGAGGACCTCACCGAGTTCGAGACCCGGAAGGTCTACATCGACGTGGACATGAAGCTCATGGGCTGGAAATTCACCGGGCCCGATGCCGACGTGCGGGAGGAATATCCCCTGGAGGACATGGAGGGCGTCCCCGGCCGGAGGGGCGCGGCGGACTATGTGCTCTTCGGCAGGGACGGCCTGCCCCTGGCGGTGGTGGAGGCCAAGCGCACCGGCAGGGACCCCAACGCCGGGCGGAGTCAGGCGCTGCTGTATGCCGGCTGTCTGGAACGGAAGTTTGGCCGGCGGCCCATGATGTTCACCACCAACGGCTTTGAGACTTATTTCTGGGATGACCAGTCCGGACCTCAGCGGGCGGTCAGCGGCATCTTCAGCAGGGAGGACCTGCAAAAGCTCATGAACCGCCGGACGGAGCGGCAGAGCCTGTCCGCCGTCCCCATTGACGACGGCATCACGGACCGGTACTACCAGAAGGAGGCCATCCGGGCGGTGTGCGGGCAGATTGAAGAGGGCTTTCGGAAGCACCTGCTTGTCATGGCCACCGGCACCGGCAAGACCCGGACGGCCTCCAGCCTGACGGACGTGCTCAGCCGGGGGAAGCATGTCACAAACGTCCTGTTTCTGGCGGACCGCACCGCCCTGGTGAAGCAGGCCCGGGACGACTTCAAAAACTACCTGCCGGACCTGTCCCTGTGCAATCTCTGCACCAACAAGGACGACCGGGGGGCCCGCATTGTGTTCTCCACCTATCCCACCATCCTCAACGCCATCGACACAGCCCGGTCCGCAGACGGACAGCGGCTCTTCACCCCGGCCCACTTCGACCTGATTATCATTGACGAGAGCCACCGCAGCATTTTCAAGAAATACCGGGCCATTTTCGAGTACTTCGACGCGATTCTGGTGGGTCTCACCGCCACGCCGAAAATGGACGTGGGCCGCAATACCTATGACTTTTTCGAGCTGGAGCACAACGTCCCCACCTACGCCTATGACTACGAGACGGCGGTGGAGCAGGACCATGTCCTTGTGCCCTACTACAATTACGAGGTAGCCACGAAGTTTCTGGAGGAGGGCATTTCCTACGACGATCTTTCCGAGGAGGACAAGGAGCGCTTTGAGGAGGATTTTGCCGAGGACGGCCTGAGACCGGACTTCATCCCCTCCGCCAGCCTGAACAAATTTGTGTTCAACGAGACGACGGCGGACACGGTGCTTCAGGACCTGATGGACCGGGGCATCCGTACGGCAGGCGGGGACCGGCTGGGGAAAACCATCATCTTTGCCCAGAACAAGCGGCACGCCGAGTTTATCCTGGAGCGGTTCAACCGGCTCTATCCCCGGTATAAGGGGCTCTTCGCCCAGCGGGTCATCTGCGACGACTCCCATGCCCAGTCGGTGATCGACGCCTTCAAGGCCCCGGAGAAGCCGCCGTTCATTGCCGTCTCCGTGGATATGATGGACACCGGCATCGACGTGCGGGAGTGCGTCAATCTGGTGTTTTTCAAAAAAGTGCGCTCCAAGACGAAATTCTGGCAGATGATCGGCCGGGGAACCCGGACCTGTGAAGAGCTGTCCTGCACGGACCAGATCGACGGGGAATACACCGGCAAGCGGCGCTTCCTGATTTTCGACTACTGCGGAAACTTCGAGTATTTCCGGGCCCACAAGGAGGGCTTTGAGCCCGGGGAGGTCCGGTCCCTCTCGGAGAATATTTTCTGCAAGCGGGTCCGGCTGGCCGCGCTGCTTCAGGAAAGCGCCTTTGCCGGGGCGGATGCGCAGGCCTGGCGGGAGCGGCTGACGGACGCCTGCCGCGGCCAGGTCCTGGCGCTGAATCAGGACCTCACCGCCGTGCGCCTGCGGCGGCGCTGGGTGGAGAAGTACCGGGACGCCGCCGCCTTCCGGCACATCGGTGAGGAGGACCAAACCGAGCTGACCCGGCAGATTGCGCCGCTGGTGGGGACGGAGGACGCCGACGAATTTGCCAAGCGCTTCGACAATTTCATGTATGGTCTGATGCTGGCCCATATGGAGCGGACGCCGGCCTTCCGCCGCGGAAAAAAGCAGCTCCGCGGCATCGCGGCGCTGCTGGAGGGCAGGGCGGCCATTCCGCAGGTGCGGGAAAAGCTGCCCTTGATTCAGGAGATCGGCACGGACGCCTTTTGGGAGGCGGAGGACGTTCTTCTGCTTGAGCGGGTCCGGGAGGAGCTGCGGGGGCTGATTCAGTTCATCAGCGACGCCGGCTCCCGGCGGCAGATTTTCACAAGGCTGGCGGACCCCGTCCTCACCCGGAAGGAGGGGGAGCCCCTGGAAGCAGCCTATGACTTTGAGGATTACCGGGCCAAGGTCAACCGCTATATCAACGAGCACGGGGATACCCTGGCAATCCACAAGCTGACCCACAACATCCCCCTTTCCCCCGGGGATTATCAGGAGCTGTCCCGGATTCTGACCGGCGAGCTGGGCAGTCAGGAGGACTATCAGCGGGAATTCGGAGACACCCCCTTCGGACTGCTGGTTCGCAGAATCGCCAGACTGGACCACCAGGCGGCCATGAACGCCTTTTCTGAATTTATCAACGACCAGTCCCTCAATCAGCGGCAGATTGCCTTTGTCCACAAAATCATCAGCCATATCGAACAGAACGGGTACATGGAAAGCGCCGCGCTGCTTACAAAGCCCCCCTTCGACAAGCCCCTGAGCTTCACAAAGCTCTTCGACCAGAAAACACAGACCGCTCTGATGGAGGTCATCCGTCAGGTGCGGGACAACGCCGTGACGGTTACGGCGTAGCCGCCCGGCAGGAAAGGGACCCTTGCGGGTCCCTTTTTGCTGTGCCGAAGCGCCGCGCAGGCCGGGGCGCTCCGTTCCCCGCCGCTCCGGAAAACGGAGGCGCAGGGGAAAGCCGCCTGCATTCGCGGTGGATGCCCCAGGAGGCGCGCGGCGCGTGAACTGCGCCGGCGGGCGGGCAAAAAACCGCCCGGAAAACCCCATGCCGGTTTTCTGGCGCGCTGATGGTATGTCCGGCGCAGCCGGAAGGAGTCCGGAGGCTTCTTTCCGGAGCGCTGCCGGTATGAAGACCCGGCTCAGGCGCTGCAGGAGCAGCCGGGGGCGCCGGGGGCGCAGGCAATGGTGGGGTCTCCGGCGGTCATGGTCACGCCGTAGCGCACCGGCACGGAGACGCAGATCTGCTGGGTCATGGTCACGGCGCAGCTGGTCCCGGCGGGGTCGGTGACGCAGGTGACGGTGGGGGAGCCCTGGCAGGAGATATTGACGGTGCCGATGGAGGCGGTGGGCATCAGGGTCATGGGGGCGGAGACGTCTACGCACTGGGCGCTGATTTTATTGCAGCCGCTGCCGATGGGGCAGGACTCCTCGCCCTGAGAGGAGCAGGACAGAATGGAGTCATGCTCGTAGGTTTCGTTGATACGCAAAGTGATCCCTCGCTTTCTGGAAAGTGTATCCGGCGCACCGGATATCTGCCCTATCCTATGCGGCGGCCCCCGGCGGTGCGCCTGGGCTGGTCCGCGTCTGTCCGGCGGTTTGGGCCATTTCAAAAAACTTTCCGAAAAGCGCTTTTGCTCCGGGATGAGTCATGCTATAATGAAATTTAAAAGAAAGATGAGAGGATGTACTGAAATGGACGACAGACTGGACGAAAAGCAGGAGCAAAAATTCCATCAGATGACAGAGACCCCGGTGGGGCGGCTGATCTGCCGGCTGGCCCTGCCCTGTATTATCAGCATGCTGGTGACGTCGTTTTACAACATGGCGGACACCTTTTTCGTGGGCATGCTGAAAAGCAACAGCGCCACCGGCGCGGTGGGCGTGGTCTTCTCCCTCATGGCCATCATTCAGGCCGTGGGCTTTTTCTTCGGCCACGGCAGCGGCAATTTCATCTCCCGGGAGCTGGGGCGGCAGAACTTCGACGAGGCCAGCAAAATGGCCGCCACGGGCTTTTTCTCCGCCCTGGCGGCAGGGGCTCTGATCTGTGCCCTGGGCCTGCTGTTTCTGGAGCCCCTGGCCTTACTGCTGGGCTCCACCGCCACCATCCTGCCCTATACCAAGGCCTATCTCCGGGTCATTCTTCTGGGCGCGCCCTGGATGACCTCCTCCCTGGTGCTGAACAACCAGCTGCGCTATCAGGGCAGCGCCGCCTATGCCATGGTGGGCATCGCCAGCGGCGCGGTGCTGAACATCGGCCTGGACCCCCTGCTGATTTTCGTCTTTGACCTGGGTGTAGCCGGGGCCGCCTGGGCCACCATCATCAGCCAGTTCGTCAGCTTCTGCCTGCTGCTGGCGGGCTGCGCCAAGGGCGGAAACCTCCACATCCATTTCTCCCGGATTCAGCTGCACTGGTTCTGGTACTGGCAGATCATCCGGGGGGGCCTGCCCTCCCTGGCCCGGCAGGGCCTGGCCAGCGTGGCCACCATCTGCCTGAACCGGGCGGCGGGCCCCCACGGCGACGCCGCCATTGCCGCCATGGGCGTGGTCCAGCGAATCACCATGTTCGGCGCCTCCGCCATGATTGGCTTCGGTCAGGGCTTCCAGCCGGTGTGCGGCTTCAACTTCGGCGCGGGGCTCTATCAGCGGGTGAAGGACGGCTTCTGGTTCTGCGTCAAGACCTCCACGGTGTTTCTGGCGGCGGTGGGGGCCCTGGGCGTCCTCTTCGCCCCCCAGCTGATCGCCCTGTTCCGGGACGACCCGGAGGTCATCGCCATCGGCTCCGCCGCCCTGCGGTTCCAGTGCGCCACCCTGTGCCTCTCCGGCTGGATTGTCATGAGCAATATGATGCTCCAGACCATTGGCCGGACGGGGCCCGCCACCTTTGTAGCCATGGCCCGGCAGGGGGTGTTCTTCATCCCTCTGGTTTATATCCTCTCCCGGGCCCTGGGCCTGCCGGGGGTGGAGATGACCCAGTCGGCGGCGGACATCCTGACCCTGCTCTGCGCCGTGCCCATCCAGCTCCACGCCCTGCGGACCCTGGAGCGGCCCGGGCATTCAAAGCCCCGGAGAGAAGGCCTGTAACGGCTCAGTTCCCGCGGAACGGGCGGACCCGGCCGGAGAAGGCCTGTCCCGGCAGAGAAAGACCCCCGAAGAGACAGCCGCTCTTCGGGGGTCGTCTTTATGTGCCGCTGGAATTCCTGCCGTTTTCCCGGTGCGCTCTTGAAACACAGCCCCGCCCTATGTAAGGAGGGCGGCCGCCTGTCCGGCGGAGCCGGAGGGCTGTGGACCCGTCAAAGGAAAAAACGGATTCCGAAAACAACCAGATACAGCACAAAGCCCGCCAGAGTGGCGGCGCGGATGCCGGGGGCCTTCTCCGGAGCACGGTCATTGGCCGCCTGGCAGAAAACCAAGCCAAGTATGGGAATCAGAAAAGACAGAATCATCTGTACCCAGGGTAGCTCGGAACCGCCGCGTCTTGCCATGGAACGCACCTCCCTTCTGTGGTCTGCCTGATGCCGCCGTTCAGTATAGCAGGTCCGCCGGCGAATGTCAAACCGGCGCGGATTGGGGGCGTGTTCGTTCCCGCATTTTATAGCGGAGACGCCCTGTAGGGGAGGGGCTCTGTCCCCTCCCGTTCTTCCTCCATGCTTTCGGGGGCCGGGACAGAGCCCGGCTTTCGGGAAACGGGCCGGGACAGGGCCCTGCATAAAATCACCAAACAGGACGCTTTCCCCCAAAATTTTTTCCCGGAGCGGGATACTTTTCCCCGCCCCTCCGTTTACCTGACAGAATCCCGCCAAACCAAGACAAAGGATGTGACCCGCCATGCTTGCCATGTACCTGGCCATGCTGGAAACCCGGGAGGACCAGCAGAGATTCACCCGGCTCTATGAGGCCTGTGAGAAAAAGGTCTACGCCCTCGCCCTGCGCCTTCTGGGGGACCCCGGACGGGCGGAGGACGCCGCCCAGCAGACCTGGTTCCAGCTGCTGAAGCGCTGGGACCGGGTTTCCGCCCTGCCCTGGTCCGAGACGGAGGGCTATGTTGTCACCACCGCCAAGAACTGCGCCCTGGACATCCTCCGGGCGGACCGGCGGACCGTGGCCTTCCCGGAGGACTGGGACCCGCCCGCCCGGGAGGAGCATCAGGAGGAATATGACTATCTGGTTTCGCTGATTCGGGCTCTGCCGGAGCACTACCGGCGAATTCTGGAGCTGAAATGCGTGGAGGAGCGGAGCAACCGGGAGATTGCCCGGCGGCTGGGCATCAGCGAGTCCACCGTAGCCACCCGGGTTCTGCGGGGCCGGGCCATGCTGCGGGACCGTCTGGAAAAGGAGGGATATCATGATGACGCGGTTTGACGCGGCTCTGCGCCGGGGACTGATGGACGCCAACCTGGCCCAATATGAAAAAGTGCTTCAACAGGCGGACGCCCGGGAGCCGGATTTTTCCCCGTCCTATCTCCGGGAGCGGACCCGGCTGCTGGCGGACCCCTGGGGCTGGATGCGGCGGCGGGAGCTGGCCGCGCCCCTCCGGGGCCGGCGGGTGAACTGGCGGCTGGCCGTCCTCATCGCGGCGCTGCTGCTCCTCTCCGCCTGTGCCTATGCCGTGGCCACCGGGCAGTTCTCCCAGTGGTTCCCCCGGCTGGGCACGAACCCCCAGGCCCCGGAGACGTCCGAGGAGGTCCTGACCCGCACGGGCACGGTGATCGGACAGAGCCAGACCGTGGGAGACACGACGGCGACCCTCAACGCCGCCGTGTGGGACGGCGCCCAAATTTATCTGTCCTTTACCATTGAAAGCCCCAGCCTCCCGGAGGACCTGCAAGCGTATACGCCTCTTCACACGGGGGACTGCCGCCTGATCCTGCGTCAGGACCAGTGGGAGGAGTACGAGACAAACCAGGTGAAAGAGTCCTGCGCCAATCAGAATATGACTCCGGAGGAAACGGAGGAGGCCGTCCGGGCCGCGCTGGAGGAAGGTAACCGAAAGGACGTCATATGGCTGTTCTGGCCTGAGACACGGGAGGGAAATGTCCTCTCCTTCCAGGTCAGCACAACGCTGTTCTCCCGCTGGTTCACGGAAACCAGACAGCCGGAGCTGACCCTGCATCTGGAGAACATCGCTGTCTACGAGGACGGAAAAGGTGAGAGCATCATCGATGAAAACGGATACGCCCAGAACCCGGGGCCGGGAGAGACCGTCATCCCGGGTCCCTTCGACCTGACCTTCACCCTGGAGGGCCCCATCCTGCCCATTCGCTACGAGGGGGCCGATGCGGAGGTGACGGCCATGGACATTCCCCTCCGCTTCACGGGGTTTGAGTTTTCCGCCCTGGAGCTCACAGCCTTCTTTGACGACCCGATGGAGCCGCTGCGGCCCCAGCCCGGCGAGACCCTGACCCCGGAGAAAGAGAGCGAACTTGAAAGAGTGATGAGGGACGGCTTCTTTGCGTCTTCCGAAAGCGTTCAGGGCCTCTGGACGGAGGACGGAACCTATGTGGACCTCTCAAATTCGGAGTCCAGCGGGGGAGGCGGCAATGTAAGCCGCCGCTATCCCTACCCCATCGACCCCGCCACGGTGACGGCGGTGGACATTGCCGGGACCCGGGTGGAGCTCGGCAGCCTGGAGCGCGTGGAGTAAAGCGGAGTAAAAATTTTTTAGAAAAATCTGAAAATCGTGGGATACAATGCCCTCCCCCTCCGTTTGATCAGCAGAAGGCCGGGGGAGGGCATTTCCCTTTCCCGCCAAAAGAAAGGAAGGTATTGTTATGAAAAACCTCAAATCGTTCCTGTCCGGAGTCTTCGCCGCCCTGGCGCTGACCGCCTGCCTGGGAACCGCCCTGGCGGCGGCGGGACAGGTGAGCTTCAACTTCGTCAGCGTCTCCATGGATGGACAGCAGAGAATCACGGCGGGCCAGGACATCACCGCCGCCAACGGCCAGAAGGTCCCCGGCTCCATCCTCTACACCGACCCGGCGGGGGGCAAAACCAACTACCTGCCCATCCGGGCCGTCAGCGAGCTGCTGGGGGTGGAAATCGGCTATGACTCCGCCACGAAGACGGTGCTTCTGGGGAAGCAGCCCGTTCAGACTGCGCCGCCTGAGGAGGGGAGTGTCATCGACCTCCGGACGCCTTCCGCCGTGCCGGAGAATCCCCGGCGGGGAGACGAGGCCCTGATTAAAAGCCGGGGCGGAACCATCCTGCCGGACGATGAACCCCAGTCCTACCGGGGGAATGCCAAGATGTTCCGGGACCGGAACGGAACACTCCGGTTCGAGTACCCTGTGGGAAACCTGAGCGCCCTGAACAGCCAGGACAAAGCGCTGGCGGAGAAATATCTGGTCAACGGAGATTACCCGAAGAACGAAAAGGGCGAGAGCTACGGACTCGGACAGCTGGCCGACTATGTGGGCTATGAGCCGGACCTGGCAAAAATGGGGGACGAATATGTGCGGATGGCGGAACGGCAGGCGGAATTTGACAAGCTGAGCGGTTTGTCAAAGGAGGAATGCCCCCACGCGTATACCTATTATCTGTATGACCAGGAGGGCGAGGTCATCCGGGAGCAGACGGACCCCTGCCAGGGGCACTACGAGGGTATGAGCCTGGAGGAGGTCATGCAGGCAGTCGAGGAAGGCAGGCTGTGGTGACGGCGGCGTCCGGGCGGAGCCAGGCGGGTTGAAGAGACCTGCGCAGGTAAAAATTTTGAAAGGAACGTGTTATCATGAAAAATCTGAAATCGTTTGTATCCGGAGCACTGGCCATGGTTCTGGTCCTGTCCCTTGCAGGCGGCGCGTCCGCGGCGGCGGGGAAGCCGGAGGCCGGAACCGCCGGGGTCGTCATCCTGGACAGGGAGAAGGTGGCCCCCGGCGAGGCGTACACGGCGGACGGCGCGGACATTCCCGCCGTTGTCACCTGGCAGGACGCGGCGGGAAACACCCACAGCTATCTCCCGGTGGAGCTGCTGGCGGAATATCTGAGCATTCCCGTCTCCTGGAGCGAGAAGCGGAACAGCGTGGTGCTGGGCGTCACCATGGAAAACGCGGAGCTGGAGGGCCATGTGTACCCCGGCGGAGAGAAGCCCGCCAACCCCTCCGAACCGGAGCTGGGCCAGACGGTGGGGCCCTTTACGGAGATCGACCCCGGCACGGTGAATACACAGGAGGGGCCCACCGGCATTGACGAGGACCGCACCAGAGTTCAGACGGCGACGGGCTTCACAACCGGAGGGGCCTACATCCCCGAGAACGGAACGCACATCGTCCTGACCGTAACGAACAACGGTCAGACCGCCGTCTCCTGTCTGGCCGGGCGGGACTGTGTGCTGGGCCGCTTCGAGCGGTTCCGCACCGTGGACATCGCCCCGGGAGAAACGCTGACGCGGGCCTTTGCCATTGCCGGCGGGACCACGGAAGAGCAGGCCGGTTTCACCTGCATCATCCAAGGGGCGAAGGCCTCGGACACCGCGGACGTCACCGTGTCCCTGATGCAGTACAAGTAAGCAAAGGCCGCCTGTTCCGGCCGTCCCCACAGTCCGCCGGTTTGCCGCAGCTCATGCAGGCCCTGAAAAGGCGAAACAGCGCCCCCCTGGAGCCATGTGCTCCAGGGGGCTGCTGCCGTACAGGGAATGGGCTCCGCGCCGGAACCGGCGGGAAGCAAAAACCCCGCCCAAAGGGCGGGATTCTGAAGCGGGGCGCTGCTGTCCCGGCGCGGAGCCAGCAAATAAAATTGAGTTTCCGGCATGCTGATACCAAAAACCAAACTGCAGCCCGGCAAAGCGGCTGCGGTTTGTAAAAGGGAGCAGTGAAGTAAGCGCATGTGTACTGATGAAAAAAGTCGGAGCAAGCGATAGCAGCTTGCTCCGACATGGCGGAGAAGGAGGGATTCGAACCCTCGAGACCCTTTAGGGGCCTACATGATTTCCAATCATGCGCCCTCGACCAACTAGGCGACTTCTCCATAGCTGTCCGACGTATCCGTCTGTCTATGCAATTGTTGTCCCACAGAAGAACAGTAATCATTATAGCAGAGCTTTGATGAAAGTCAAGCCCTTTTTTACATTTTTCTCCGGCGGCGGGCATGAAAATGGGACCGCGGCGGCCCCGGCGGCCCCATGGGTCCCCATTTTCTGCCCCAACGGCGGCCAAACCCGGGCGGAAGGCCCCAAAACAGCCGCCGTCGGAAGAAGACCGCAGGCAGACCGCGTCCGGTTCCGCCGGAGCGGGCGGCGGACCGTTCACAGCACCAGCACCGTCACATAACCCGCGTACAGGGTCAGCATCACCACGCCCTGCCAGCGGTAAAACCGTTCCGTCAGCAGCGGGGGCAGCACCGCCACGCAGCACAGCAGCAGACACACCGGCAAATCCAGGGCCGTGGTCTGTTTGCCGATGGTCAGCCGCCCGCCGGAGACGGCGGAGCATACCGGCAGAATCATAGTCAGGTCGATGACGTTGGCCCCGATGATGTTGCCCACGGACATGGAGGCCTCTTTCCTGGCGATGGCCGTCAGTGTGGTCACCAGCTCGGGCAGGGAGGTTCCCACCGCCACCATGGTCACGCCGATGATGCTGGAGGGTACGCCCATCAGCAGTGCCAGCTCGCTGCCGTAGTCAATCAGCAGCCGGGAGCCAATCACAATGGCGGTAATCCCCAGGGCAAACAGGAGCAGCTTGGGGACCATCTGCCGCCGGGAGACGGTGCGGCCCCGCTCCCTCCGGCTCTCCGCCATGCTGGACCGGGCATCCCGCAGATTGCTCCAGAGGTAGAGGGCGAAAATCACCAGCAGAAGCAGGGCGGGCCCCGTTTCCAGCGACCCGCGGCGGCAGAGCACCATCAGCAGCGCCGCGGCGCAGACCATCAGAAAGGCCTTCTGCTCAAACTGCCGCCGGCTGACCCTGGAGGGAATGCACACCAGGGAGATGCCCAGAATCAGGCCGACATTGGCGGTGACGGAGCCCACGGCGTTGCCCACCGCCAGATCCACCTCCCCCTGAAGCACCCCGGTGATTGACACCGTCAGCTCCGGCAGCGTGGTAGCCAGGGATACGACCGTGGCCCCGATGACGAACCGGGGCACGCCGGTGGCCTCGGCAATCCAGACCGCTCCGTCCAGAAACCAGTCTCCCCCCTTGATAATCAGCGCCAGACCCAGCAGAAACAGCAGAACCGCAGCCAGGATTTCCATAAATATCCACCGCCTTTTCAAAAAATCAGCGGGACCTTCACCGCCCCGCCGCCGGTCAGGCCGGCGGCGGAGACGGTCAAAGTCTCGCCTTTTTCATCCGATTCGGCGTCCCGCAGGAGCTCGGACCGCCCCGGGGAGGAGGCCCGCGCTCCGCCTGCGCCGCCTGTGATGTGAGACTGTTACAGTGCCATCTTACACGCGCTGTCAACGTCCATTTTGGCGAAGCGGGGCGGCTGGAGGCCGTTTCGTCAAAAGTTTTCCTTCCGCCTCACGGCTCCCCCAGAAATTCCGGGTCAAAGCCGATGAATTTTGACAGAAGCGCCCGTTCCTCCTCCTCCGCCGGGCTGAAGCCGCAGTCCAGGAAGAAGGCCCGGGCCTCGCTCTCCGGCGGCAGCAGCGCGGTAAGCCGCTCCCCGCCCCGCTCCCGGGTATACTGCACCGCCTGGCCGACGAGCTGCACGCCGAAGCCCCGCTTCCGGCAGCCAGGCCGGACATAAATCAGGCCAATCCGGCCTTCCTCCGGGTCCATCTGGAGCAGGCCCACCGGCTCCTCCCCCAAAAAGCCCGTCAGCGTCAGGGGAGCGTCCGGGTCCGCCGCGGCCTCCGCCAGAATCGAGGGGGGAGCTTCTTTTTCCGCCAGGGGCCGGAACCACAGTCCCGGCTCCAGGGCCACCGCCCGCTTCCGGACCTTCTCTTCCGCCAGAAACTCCGGAGTTTGCAGGTGGCTGTTGTCGTTCTGGAACACCACCCGGAGCGCCTCCCCGTCCCATTCCAGCAGGGAGACGGCGGTGTTGTCCCCGGTGGGGGATTTCTCGCCGGTGTCCCGCAGGGAGATGCCCTGAAGATTGGCCAGCAGCAGGCGGATGGCGTAGCCGTGGGAAAAAACAGCGACGGTTTTTCCCGGGTTCTCCGCGGCGATGGACTCCACTGCCCTCCGGACCCGTTCCAGGACCTGCCCGGGCGTCTCCGCGCCGGGGATGGCCCAGCGGTCCATCCGCTTTCCGAAGTCCTCCATGGCCTGGGGCGTCCGGCGGACAATCTCCCCCCAGGTCCGCTGCTCCCAGTCCCCCACATGAATCTCCCGCAGGTCCCGCCGCCGGTGCAGCGTCAGCCCGTGGGACTTGTAAATGGCGCTGGCGGTGGCGCAGGTACGGTAGAGGTCGCTGGCATATACCGCGTCGACGGGGACGCCGGCAAAACGCCGCTCCAGGGCCCGGACCTGCCGCCAGCCCCGGTCGGTGAGGTTGCTGTCGTGCTGGCCCTGGGCAATGCGGTACAGATTGCCCTCCGCCTCGGCGTGGCGAATGAGATAGATGCTGGTCATGGTAAATTCCTCCATCTGCTGGTCTGATGTTCTGCGCAGGGGCGGGGCAAAAACGGAATGCGCCATGTCCCCCGTCCTCCGGGACGGCGGGAAGGGTGCGGAAGGGGCGTTTCATCGTTTTCGCGTCGCGCCGGTATACATTGTATTTTTTAAGAATCTGTATTGATAGCCGGGGGATGCTGAATGGGCGGGGATTTTTCCTGCCCCCAGCAATTCTGACGGATTGCCGGGGAAATCTACACGGGATGGCGGGAAAAAGGCCGTCCAGACAGCGTTCGCCGGTTGTGCATGCAGGTTCTGAGAATCAGCCGGACTCTTTTTGGCTGTGCCGGTTCCAGTATAGCGCATTCGGTACGATTTGGCAAAGGGGCAGAGGGATTTTTTCCGCGCCGCCGGTCATACTAGTGCTGTGCCGAAAGGGAGTGACTGAATATGAGATTGAGCGCCGGATTTTGGTTCGGTATGGGCGCCGGCCTGGTGGCCGGTGCGGCAGCGGGGATGATGGCGCCCTGCGGCAAGGACTCCATGAAAACGCAGGTGGGGAGAAGCATCCACAAGCTGGGTGTCGCCGTGGATCATGCCGTGGACAACATCGTTTCCGAAATGCGCTGACGAAGCGGGGCGGATTTTCCGCCCCGTCTTTCGCATTTTTGCTCCGGCTCCGCGGCTGTACAGACGAGCGAACCGGGGCGTTTGGAAGGGGCACAAAATATTTTAAAATTTTTCAAAAAAGCTATTGACATTTTCTGCGGCCTTTGCTATTATAGTCACTGTTCCGAGCACAACCACAAAGAAAATCTGAATATTTGCTTCTTATGTATGGGGGTATAGCTCAGCTGGGAGAGCGCTTGAATGGCATTCAAGAGGTCAGCGGTTCGATCCCGCTTATCTCCACCATCACGAGAGTGACGCAAAAACCTCGTTTCTTCGGAAACGGGGTTTTTGTTTTATGCCACACTGATTGCGAGATTTGCGGCAAACTGCTCCAGGTCAGCGGTTCGATCCCGCTTTTCGACCGGGACCCTTTTGAAACGCTCCGTCAAACGCGTCCGCTGTTCCGCAGCTGTGCGGGGAGAACAAGCCGTCTCATCCGCTCACATGGATACTTGTGTTGCCGTGTCGGGGCAGAGTCAACCATCTTGGCACAGACGCAGAAAAGACCTTGCGCTTTTAGAATGCGCAAGGTCTTTTTATTTGCGGAATTTGTTAATAACCGCCGTTCATTCGGTTTCTCCACTCCAGGTCGTCTATCTTTCTCTCCAGATCACGAATCGTCTGACTTTCCAAACTGGCCGTCTCCCAGAAGGAGCTCGACAGTTCCATATCAAGCCTGTCCAGATATTCTGCTGTGCGCTTGTCGGTCCGTGCCTGCTTCCTCATTTTACGATATTTGTCTGCCAGCTGTCTCGATTGTGCGGTTGCCCTTTTGGGATTGCGAAAATATTTTTCCCCTCTTATGATGTTGGGCCACCGTTTCTGATCCCGTCTCCTGTTTCTTGTAATGACCCAGTCGATGATGGCAAACAGAGCCATCCACATCAGAAAATCTCTCATGCTTCATTCCCTCCATTGTCAAGCGTTTTTCTTTGGCTGTTCATCCGTTCGGAAGCGGACGGCCGCGGCCTGTGCCATCGTAAGCGTCCCCTTGTGTATGTTCTCATTGCTTTGATAGACTCAGCCTGCTTTTTTCTCTCTCAGATAGGACGAGGCAGACGCTTCCTCTGCAAAGGGGCCGAACTGCGCCGGCATGGGATTCTCTGTCCGGATGCTGTTTCTTCATTATAGCAGATATGGAAGCGTCCCACAATACATGGGCGTGTCCATCTGCGCATTTTATAGCGGGGACGCCATGCGGGAGAGGGGCTCTGTCCCCTCCCGTTCTTCCTTCATGCTTTCAGAGGACGGGACAGGCCTCTGCATAAAAGCTCCGAAGGGGATACTCCCCCTATACGGGCCGCTCTCTGCATCGCTTTTTCGGGACTCTGACGGTCCCGGCGCCGGCCAAAGCCTTTCCCGGACGGACGCCGCGCGGAAGAACCGCGTGATTTCGTCCGATTCTTTTTTTGGAGTTGTTCCGGCACAGCGGGGTATGATAAAATGAGAGCAAAGGAGAGGAGGCGCGGACATGGGAACCTACATCGCCATTGACCTGAAGAGCTTTTATGCCTCGGTGGAGTGTGTGGAGCGGGGCCTTGACCCGCTGACGACAAACCTGGTGGTGGCGGACCTGAGCCGCACGGAGAAAACCATCTGCCTGGCCGTGACCCCCTCCCTGAAGGCCTGGGGCATTTCCGGCCGGGCGCGGCTGTTCGAGGTGGTCCAGCGGGTCAGGGAGGTCAATCACCAGCGTCTCCGCGCCGCGCCGGGGCGGCAGTTCACCGGCGCTTCCTCCAACGACACGGACCTGAAATCCGACCCCGGCCTTGCCCTGGACTACCTGGTGGCCCCGCCCCGGATGGCCCATTACATGGACTGGAGCACCCGCATTTACAACATCTATCTCAAGTATATCGCCCCGGAGGACATCCACGTCTATTCCATTGACGAGGTATTCATGGATGTGACCCACTACCTGGAGACCTACAGGCTGGGCCCCCGGGAGCTGGCCATGAAAATCATTCTGGACGTGCTGGAGACCACCGGCATCACCGCCACGGCGGGCATTGGGAGCAATCTGTATCTCTGCAAAATTGCCATGGACATTGTGGCAAAGCACATCCACCCGGACGTGAACGGCGTCCGCATCGCCAGGCTGGACGAACGGAGCTACCGCCGCCTGCTGTGGACCCACCGGCCCCTGACGGACTTCTGGCGCGTGGGGAAGGGCTACGCAAAAAAGCTGGAGGCCCACGGGCTGTATACCATGGGGGACATCGCCCGCTGTTCCCTGGGGAAGCCCGGCAGCTTCCACTGTGAAGACCTGCTTTACAAGCTCTTCGGCGTCAACGCGGAGCTGCTGATTGACCACGCCTGGGGCCGGGAGCCCTGCACCATCGCGGATATCAAGGCATACCGGCCGGAGGCGAAAAGCATCGGCGGCGGGCAGGTGCTCCAGAGCCCCTACCGCTGGGAAAAGGCCCGTCTGGTACTGCGGGAGATGGCGGACCAGCTATCCCTGGACCTGGTGGACAAGGGGCTGGCAACCAGACAGCTGGTGCTGACAGTGGGGTACGACATTGAGAATCTGAAGGGCCGGAACTACAGGGGCGAGGTCGTCACGGACCGCTATGGCCGGGCCATTCCCAAGCACGCCCACGGCACCGAAAATCTGGAGGACTACACCGCATCGACAAAGCAGATCATCTCCGCCGCCCTGGCGCTGTTCGACCGGGTCGTCGACAAACAGCTGCTGGTCCGGCGTCTGTACCTGACCGCGGCCAACGTGCTGGCGGAGGACCGGATTCCCCCGAAGGAGGCGGAGCAGCTGGACCTGTTTACGGACTACGCCGCCCGGGAGGAGCAGCAGGCCCAAAGGGCGGAGGCCCTGGCAAAGGAACGGAAGATGCAGGAAGCCCTGCTGGCAATCAAGAAAAAATATGGCAAAAACGCCATCCTCAAGGGCATGAACCTGGAGGAGGGCGCCACGGCAAAAGCCCGGAACAGCCAGATTGGAGGACACAAGGCATGAAGGGTCCCTACGACGACATCATTCACCTGCCCTATCAGGGTTCCGCCGTCCGGCCCCATATGTCCCTTCGGGACCGGGCCGCCCAGTTCGCCCCCTTCGCCGCCCTCACCGGCTATGAGGACGCCGTGCGGGAAGCGGCCCGGCTGACGGACGCGCGGGCGGAGCTGACCGAGGATGAGCAGTCCCTTCTGGACGGGAAGCTGCAAAAGCTGGCGGACTGCGCCGGCAGTCATCCGAAAGTAGAGCTGACCTGGTTTCAGGCGGACAGGAGAAAGGCCGGAGGGGCGTATGTCACCACCTCCGGCCGGCTGAAAAAGATTGATGATTACGAGGGCGCTCTGGTCCTGATGGAGGGAGAGCGGATTCTGATTGAGGACCTTTTGGACGTGCGGCTCCTGGAGCCGTCCCCGCCTTCAGACCGGGTCTGAACGTCACAGAGCCGCCGGTGAACCGGCGGCTCTGCGGCTTGTCTGCCGTTCCGTTCCCTCACTTCGCCAGGTACTCCTCCAGGCAGAGGCCGCCGTCCATGATGGCCCTGGCGGCCTCCTCGCCCACATAGCGGTAATGCCAGGGCTCATAGCCCACGCCGGTGAGGGCGCTTTTGTCCGTGGGGTAGCGGAGGATAAAGCCGTATTCGGCGCAGTGCTCCATCAGCCAGCGCTGCACGGGCCTGTCCTCCTGGGCCTGGTCCAGCAGCTGGTATTCTATGTCCACAATGTCCACCGCCAGCCCCGCCTGGTGCTCGCTGGTTCCGGGCCGGGCCACCCAGACGGCGGCCTGCCGCTCCGCCTCCTCCCGGCCAAAGCCCTGGGCCATGCAGGAAGCGACCTTATTCTCATACAGCTCGCTCTGCTTGTCCCAGGTCCGGAAGGAGGAGCAGATGGTAGGCCGGTAGCCCGCCGCCCGCGCCCCGTCCATCATGGCCTGCAAGGACGGATAGGCCCGGCTGTCAATGGCGTGGCCGTTTTTCAGATTCGTCAGCTCCGGAACCTGAAAATCCTCCGGCAGGGGGTGGTCTCCGTTTACCAGAATCAGGTTCCAGTCTGCGGAAGAGGCCGTCCCCGACGGGACCCCGGGCTGAGCCGTACCGGTGTTCGTGCCCGACGGGGCCCCGGGCTGGGCCGATCCGGCGGACTGCCCTGATGAGGCCCCGGAAAAAATCGCCCCCGGAACCCCCAGAATCCGGACGCCGCCGGAATCCGAAGGGCTGTCCGGCTCCTCCGGCAGAAGCGCTGCGCCGGACTCCTCCGGCTGAATCCCTCCGACCTCCGGAACGAAAGCGCCGGCAGCATTGGCCGCCTCCGGCATTGCAGCCGCCCGCCCCAACAGGAAGCCACAGCAGAACAGGACCAGTCCCGTCAAAATCAGAGGCGCGGCCCGGCGTCTCTGCCGTCTCCGCCGCCTCCGGGCGGTCCGGCGGGCCGGAGGAGGCGGGGAAAAATCGTCCCAGCGCTCCGGCGGCGCGGCGCGGTACTCACGGTTCGGCAGGGGAAACTCCCGGACGATGCAGGAAGAAGACATAGGAAACAGCTCCTTTTCTGTTGGATTCTGCTCCTATGGTACAGGCTGTTTTCATCAAAACCGCCGCCTTTTTGCATCGTTCCGGCATCATTTCCCGGCAGACTGAAGGCCGCCGTATACGTCCGCCGCCTCCAGCTCCGGCCTGAACTCCAGCAGCCGGGAGAAGGCCACCACATGGTATACCGCCTGACTGTCCCCCAGGCGGAAGACAGCCGCATACCGTCTGTGTTCTTCCCCGTCCTCCGCCAATTCATAGTCCAGCGCATCCCCCAGATGCTCCAGAAACCGGACCCCCTTGTCCTCCGGCGGGACGTCCTCCATCAGGACGGCGGGCCCCGCCAGGCGAAAGGACAGCGCCCGCCCGGTCTCCGGGTCCAGGGTCATAATCAGCTCGTAGTCCCACCCGTCCGAGGCCCAGACGGACAAAAAACCGGCGCTGGACAGGTCCGTCCGGTCCCGGAGGTAGAAGCGGAAGGCGGAGAAATGACCGGTCCAATCGAATTCCGGCTGTCCAGACGGCAGCACCCCGGCCTCCGTCAGCATCTCCACCGCCCTCCGGGCCAGGGCGGAGGCCTCCGAAAGGGCCTCCGGTGATTCCAGAATCTGCTCCGCTATGGTCAGGCGCTCCGGGGCCGTCTGCTGCGTGGCCAGCAGCTCAATCCGGCCCGGCAGGTCCGGAGGCCGGGCGGGGAAATTGCTGTCCTCCCCCAGCTCCTCGCTGTGGACCCCGCCCAGCAGCGCCCCGTCCCCCAGGGCGGACAGCCGGGGCGGCAGCAGCGCCAGGGCCAGCACCGTCAGCAGAGTCAGCGCCGGCGCCGTCAGGGCGGTGAGAAACAGGGATGTCCGCTTAGCCGTCATAATAGGACACTCCTGTGCTGGAATTCCCCAGACCCAGAGCCTCCCGCCGGTCTGCGTCCGTATAATAGGCGTTCAGGTCCACATACGGATAGATTCCCAGGTTTTCTCCAAACTGCCGGAACATATACAGGACACTGGTGCCCGGCACGCGAAAGACCGCCTCGCCGCCGTAGGATTCCCAGAACTCACAGGCGCAGCCCAGACCGTCCAGAAACGTTTGGCCCACTGTTTCCGCATCCGTCAAATTCTTTGCCAGCAGGATGGAATACACCTCCAGAGACAGAATCCGGCCGCTCTCTCCGTCCAGACACAGCTGGAGATAATCCGCCGTCTTTTGAACATACGTGCTCATTTCCACAAAAGAGGCGCTGGACAGGTCGGATTGGTCCCGGAGAAACATCCGGCTTCCATCGAAGCTCTCTATGTCCCCCGTCAGCCCCTCCGGCAGAACGCCGGATTCCTCCAGCTCTCTCAGCCCTGCCAGCGCCAGGGCTGTGGTCCGCTCCAGCTCCTCCCCCTCCAGAATCTGCTCCACAATGGTCAGATGCTCCGGCAGGGAATTCCGCTGGGCCAGCAGCCAGAGCCGTCCCGGCAGGTCCGGTGTCCGGGCGGGGAAGCTGCTGTCCTCCCCCAGCTCCTCGCTGTGGACCACGCCGGTGAGCCGCCCGTCCTCCAGAGCGGACAGCCGCAGGGGCAGCAGCGTCAGCCCCGCCACCGTCAGGCAGGTCAGCAGGGGAAACAGACTGTTTTTCCAGTTCCGCCAACGGCGCGGAACGCTTGAAATGCCGGGAACGCTCATACCGGACCGCCTCCCTTCAGGAAGACCGTGACTCTCGTGCCCTGGCCCAGAGTGCTCTCCAGCTCCATGCGGCCCCCGTGGAGCTCCACGATGCGGCGGCACAGGGCCAGACCCAGCCCCGCGCCTCCCTGGGCCCGGGCCCGGGACTTGTCCACCATGTAAAAGGCCTCGGTCACCCGGGCCAGCTCCTCCGGCGGGATGCCCTTGCCGCCGTCCGTCACCCGGATGCAGCACAGGCCCGGTTCCGGGGAGACGCCGGTTTCCGTGTCCGCTCCGGGCTCTGCGGACGTGTTGTGCGCTCCGCCTGCCCCGGACTCCGAAACCGGCTTGTATTCTTCACCCGCCCCGGACCCTGAAACCGGCTGAAATGCTCCACCCGCCGCGAGCTCTGAGGAGCTCGCGGAAACCAAAAAACCCTCCAGAAGGATGTTTCCCGGACCCTCAAGACCCTCCATGGCCTTTCGGGCGTTGTCCAGCAGATTGACGCAGACGGACTCCATCAGGTCCGGCTCCATCAACGCCGTCACCGCCTGAGCCCGGACAGTCAGCCGCAGTCCCGCCCGCTCCAGGGCGGGTCCCATGACCCCCGCCGCCCGGCCCAAAAAGAGGTCCAGCCGGACGGGGCGCAGGGAGAAGTCCTGCCGCTCCAGGACGATGAGATCCAGCAGCTTCCGGCTCAGGGCCTCCAGACGGCGGCCCTCGCTGAAAATATACCCGGCGCTCTCCCGGACCTGGTCCGCCGTGGCGGGGCGGGAGCGGAGCAGGTCGGCATAGCCGATGATAGAGGTCAGGGGCGTCTTGATTTCGTGGGCGAAGCTGCCGATGAAATCCTCCTGCCGCCGGGCCGCGCCGGTGAGCTCCCGGACCTGCCGCCGGATGCGGTGGGCCATGACGTTGAAGTCCGCCGACAGCTGGGCAATTTCGTCGTCCCCCGTGACCTCCACCCGTTGGCTGAGGTCCCCGCCGGCCATGCGCCGGGTGGCGGCGGAGAGGCGGGCCAGAGGCCGCAGCAGCATGGAGGCAATCAGAAGGGACAGCAGGCCCACCGCCCCGGTGAGAATCAGCATCAGCATGAAAAAGCGCTGATACAGGGCGTCCCGGTCGGAAAACAGGCTGCTGACCTCCCGGCAGTTCTCCAGATACAGCACGCCGTCCTCCAGCCGGAGGGGGCTGGCGGCGTGGAGGTAGATCCGCCCGTCCCCCAGGGCCCGCATCACCCAGCCCCGCTGCCCCTCGGGCAGGGCGGCGGTGAGAACGCCGGTCTCCACCGCCAGCTGTCCGCTGCCGCCCAGAGCCGTCCCGTGTTCGTCGCTGAGGCGGAAGGACACCGTGCCCCGGCTGGTGGTGATGTGGATGCCTCCGGCGGCCTGGGCCAGCTCCCGGCGGCTGTACAGGGGGTTAAAGGTCAGCTCCTGGGCCAGGGCGTAGCGCAGCAGGTCGTTTTCCTCATAGAGGGCGGACACCTCCCGGTCCAGGGAGCCCCGAAACTGGGCGTCAATCAGGACATAGCCCCCTGCGGAGCAGGCCAGGGCCGTAATGAGAACCATGCTGCAAAATAATTTCCAGAATAATTTCATGGCAGATTCCTTCAATTAGGAATGAGGAATTAGAAATTTTTCCACACCAGAGCAATTCCTAATTCCTAACTCCTCATTCCTCATTTTCTCAGTCATACTTCAAGCCGGTAGCCCACTTTATAAACCGCCACCAGGCGGCTGGCCAATCCCAGCTTCTTCCGCATCCGCTGGATGTGGAGGTCCACGGTGCGGCTGTCCCCCAGGAACTCCTCCCCCCAGACCCGCTCATAAATGCGGTCCCGGTAAAGGGCGATGTTCTTGTTCTGGAGGAACAGCAGCAAAAGGTCGTATTCCTTGGCCGTCAGGGCCACTGGCTCCCCCGCCCGCCGGACCACCCGGCTGGCGGTGTCAATCTCGATGTCCGGCGGCAGGAAGAGAACCCGGCCCGTCTTGCCGCAGCGGCGGAGCACTGTTTCTACCCGGGCCAGCAGCTCCATCAGCTCAAAGGGCTTGACGATGTAGTCCTCCGCCCCCAGCCGCAGGCCCTTCACCCGGTCCTCCAGCTGCCCCTTGGCCGTCAGGAAGATAACCGGCACCTCCAGCGTCTTGCAGTACTCCAGCAGCTCATAGCCGTCGGCTCCGGGCAGCATGATGTCCAGCAGCGCCAGATCGAAGGGCTCCGCCTCCAGAAGGTCCGCGGCGGCGGAACCGTCGGGAGCCCGGACGCAGCGGTAGCCCGCGCCGTCCAGTGCGGTTTTGATGAGGTTGGCGATGGGGGCCTCGTCCTCCGCAATCAGAATTTTATTCATGGCCTTCACCTCTCGGAAACAGTATGCGTCCGCGTTCCATCATTTTTGCATCGGGGACGGCAAAAACCGGAACCGCGCAAGCGGTCCCGGCTCTTTTGAAAACAGTTCGATTACTCGCCCATGGGCGCGCCGCAGTGGGGGCAGAACTTGCTGTCGGATTCCGCTCCGCAGATGGGGCACTTCTTGCCGGCGGGGGCCTCCTCAGCCTCCTGGACAGGCTCCTCCTTCACGGGCTTGCTGGCCTCCAGCTCAGCGATTTTGGCCTTGGAGGCGCTGACGGCATCCACCGCGCTCTGAATGGCATCGGGGACCTCTCCCGCATGCTCGTTCACAAACCACTCACCGATGATACGGTAGTTCTTGTCGATTTCCTTCTGCTCTCCGGCAATGGCCACGTTGATTTTCACCAGCTCCGCGGCGTCCTTGGTCTGGTTTACGGCCATGTCGGCCACGTCTTTTACCTTTTTGGTCAGTTCGTCGATGGAAAATGCCATGTCGATATCCCCTTTCATATTGCAGCCCAGCGGCCTGATTCCGTCGTCTTCCCGGGCGTCCGCCCGGATGCTGGCTTTAGTATAGCGCACTTTTTCGCCAAACGCAACAGAATTTCCGGATGTTTACAGTTCGTTTTCAATCCAGCCCCGGGACCGCTCCACAGCCCGCCGCCACTGGCGGTATTCCCCGGCGCGGTCCGCCCCCTCCTGCCGGGGACGGAACACCCGCTGACTCCTCCGAAGGCGCTCCAGCTCGTCAAAGTCCCGCCAGACCCCCGCCGCCAGGCCCGCCAGAGCCGCCGCGCCGAAGGCGGTGGTCTCCACCTGGACGGGCCGGTCCACCGGCAGACCCAGAAGGTCCGCCTGGGTCTGCATCAGGAGATCGCTGACCGCCGCGCCGCCGTCTACCCGCAGCTCCGTCAGGGGGCGGACCTCCTCCATCACCCGGATCAGATCCGTCACCTGGAAGGCGATGGAGTCCAGCACCGCCCGGGCAATGTGGGCCCTGGTGCTCCCCCGGGTGAGGCCCACGATGGTTCCCCGGGCATACATGTCCCAGTAGGGCGCGCCCAGGCCGGTGAAGGCCGGCACCACATACACCCCGCCGGAGGACGGGACGCTCTCCGCCAGACGGTCGCACTCCGGGGCGGAGCCAATCAGGCCCAGCTCGTCCCGGAGCCACTGAATGGCGCTGCCGGCGTTGAACACGCTGCCCTCCAGGGCATAGGCGGTTTTTCCCTTTACGGACCAGCCCACGGAGGTCACCAGTCCCGCCTGGGACCGCGCCGGCGTCTCCCCGATGTTCATCAGCGTGAAGCAGCCGGTGCCGTAGGTGTTTTTCGCCTGGCCCGGAGCAAAACAGGCCTGGCCGAAGAGGGCGGCGGCCTGGTCTCCGGCGCTGCCGCAGATGGGAACGCCCGCCAGGGCCTCCAGACCCGGGATGCCCGCCGCCACCGTGCCGTAAGTCTCGCTGTTGGGCCGGGGCTCCGGCAGGAGGCACAGGGGGACGTCCAGGGCGGCGCAGAGCTCCCGGTCCCACTCCAGGGTGCGGATGTTGAAGAGCATGGTCCGGGAGGCGTTGGAGTAATCCGTCACATGGACCCTGCCGCCGCTGAGGTTCCAGATCAGCCAGCTGTCCACCGTGCCGAAACACAGCTCGCCCCGCTCCGCCCGGCTCCGCAGGCCGGGAACCGTGTCCAGCATCCACTTGATTTTTGTGCCGGAGAAATAGGCGTCCATCAAAAGCCCGCTCTTCTCCGCCACCGTCTCCTCCAGCCCCTGGGCCTTCAGACGGTCGCAGATGGCGGCGGTGCGGCGGCACTGCCAGACAATGGCGTTGTAAACCGGACGTCCTGTGGCCCGATCCCAGAGAATGGCCGTCTCCCGCTGGTTGGTGATGCCCAGAGCGGCAATCTGCCCGGGGCCGGCGGCCTCCGCCGCCTCCGACAGGGCCCGCTTCTCCGTGGCCCAGATTTCCAGAGGGTCGTGCTCCACCCAGCCGGGCTGGGGATAAATCTGCCGGAAGGGGTGCTGGGCCATGCCGGCAATGTCGCCTGTCCGGCTGAACAGAATGGCCCGGGAACTGGTGGTGCCCTGGTCCAGGGCGGCAACGAAAGTCTCCATAGCTCCTCCTCACGTTCACCGGCAGGCCGTCTCCCTCAAAAAGCGCGGACAGCGGGCCGGCGGTGTTCTCGGATTTGAAACGGCGGGCGTCTGCGGCCCCCTTTCATATTCCGATTATACACCAGCCGGCCCGGCCTGTCATGCCTTTTCTGTTTCCGTTCCCGGCGGAAGCGGTCAGCTGTCCCGCTCCGCCTTTAAAACGGCCCCTGTCTCCGCGTCGATCTCGTATTCGTATTCCAGGCCCCCTGCGTCGAATTCCACCTCATAGAGATACCGCCCGTCGTCGCAGTCCAGTTCGCACTTCATGTCCCAGGCGTCTCCGGCGGCGACGCCGGCGTGGCGCAGCGCGGCCGCCTTGGCGGCCTCCATGCCGATGTGGCTGACGTGCCCGCCGCTCTCCGGGTGGTGGGTCCCCGCCGGCTCCGTGTCCCGCTCTGCCTTCAGCACCGCGCCGCCGGCAGCGGCGATTTCATACTCATATTCCGTGTTCCCGGCCCGGAATTCCAGCTCATAGACCTGAACGCCGTCCTCCCAGTCCAGCTTCATCTGCTCCATCACAACGTCTGCCGCCTGAACCCCGGCGTGGGCAAAGGCAATCTCCTTGGCCCGCGCCTCGCTGATGGCCGTTCCCGAGGAGGCGGAAGGCGCAGAGGGCGCGGCAAAGGCTTTCTGCTCGCTCTTCAGCACCGCGCCGTCATAGAGGCCGATCTCATACTCATAGCGGGCGCTGTCCGTCCCGAATTCCACCTCATAGTGTTCCATCCGGCCCTCGTCATACTCCGCCCAGACGTTGCAGTAGAGGGTCCCGCTCTCCTGGAGTCCGGCGTGCCGGAGGGCAATGGATTTCGCCTGCGCCTCACCGATGAGGCTTCTGGTTCCGCTTCCCGTCCCGGCAGTATCCGCCGCCGGTTTCCGAGAGGGCGCCGGAGCGGTTCCCGGCGTTTCGGCGCTGTCCCCGGCCGTTTGCAGAATATTGGCGGGGCCGGTGAGGACCTCGCCGGTGTAGGCGTCTACCCGGTACTCATATTTCAGGTCCTTGTTATGGGGCTGGTAAAGCTCCACTTCATAGTGGGCGGGGATTTCGTCCAGCTCCGCGTCCGCCTCCCAGATGAAGGAATCCGTTTCCAGCACATTGGCGTACGCCTGGGCCGCGTAGGCGGCCTCGGCCATGCCGATGGGCTGGCCCGGCGCGCCGGCGTCCCGGAGCTGCCACAGCTCTTCCACGCTCAGCGCCGCCAGGTCCTCAAAGACCAGGCTTCCGTTCAGAGCCTGAATGCTCTGCACCAGAGCGGCCTTGCCGGCGGAAACGCCGGCGGTCCCCGGCGTCTGCCCGGCGTCGTAGGTCAGCACCTGACTGAGGACTACGGCCTTTTCCACCGCCGCGCTGACGGTCTGGTTCAGCTCTGCTTCCAGACGGCCCGCCCGCTGGGCGTCGCTGTCCTCCACAGAAATCAGGATGGCGGACCCGGCCTCGGCCAGGTAGCCGTTCTGGAGCAGGGACCCCACAATGGCGTTCACCGCCACGTTCAGCTGGGTGCCCTCCAGCTCCATGCCTTTGAGGATGGTCCAGGCGTCGGCGTTCAGGGGCTCGGCGGAGAGCACCCGTTCCTTCCGGTTTACCTGAAGCTGAATGCTGGGGTTCACATCCAGACTCACCACCGAGGCCACGGTCTGTCCGCTCCTCCAGCCCTGAATACCCGCGCCAAGCCCCACCAGCACCGCCAGCATGGCGGCGGCAGTCAGGGATACCCAGCGTCTTCTGATTGAGTTCGTCGTCCTGGCGTTCTTCATCTGCTGTTCCTCCTTACGTGGTTCCTCACAGGCGGACAGAATCCGCTCCAGCGGGTCTGGGGCGGCGTGCTCCGCCGCTGTCCACAAGCGCTGCTTCAGCTTTGTATCTTTTTCAGACATCCAATCCCGCCTCCTTTCCTGCAAGCCGCAGTTTTTTGACGGCACGGCTGTATCGGGCCAGAACCGTGCCCAGGGGGAGCTCCAGAAGCGCGGCGGTCTCCCGGTGCTTCAGACCGCCCAGGGCATGGAGGACGACAATCTGCCGCTCGGTTTCCTCCAGTCCCTCCAGAAGCGCGGAGAGAAGAACCCGGTCCTCGTGGGTGACGGCGGGGGCAAAGAAAACCGTCCCCTCCAGGTCCAGGGGCTCAAGCTTCGCCTGCCGCCGGCGGCAGTCCAGGGCCAGATTCCGGGTGACGGTCAGCAGCCAGGCCATGGGGGTTCCCTGGCCCCGGTAGTTCCCGGCCCCCTGCCAGACCCGGACATAGACATCCTGCATGACATCCTCCGCGTCATGGGCGTTTTTCACGATGGACAGCGCCAGAGCATAGACGGCGGGCCGGGTCTGGGCATAGAGAGCCTCAAGCGCCGCCTGTTCCCCGGCGGCGGCACGGGCAAGCTGCCGGTCCAGGCCGTCCTCCGTCGAAGCGGTCTTGGTGCGCATCGTCTGTTCCCCCCCTGTCTATAATTGAAACGCATCAGCACGGCGTTTTATTGCGCCGGCTGAAAAAATTTTTTGGGATGATTGGGCGGAGCTTTTTCCGCCGCCTCTATCATAGCAGGCCGGAAGGAAAAAATCCAGTCCCGGCGTGAGCCGGGGACCTTTGCAGATTTTCCGGCAAAAGCGGTCTTTTGGATTGACAGGCCGGAAAAAAACGGGTAGAATACAAAGCGGACATTCGTTTCCCCGGACAGTCGCTTGGCTTCCAGGCTGAGGGAGCCCCCATGAAAACCGTATCATCCCGTATACGCCCCGGCAGCTCAGGGGATGGAGCGGTTGTCTCCCAGGCGGGAGCGGGAACGCTTTCCTAAAAGCACATATCCGGCGCATACAAGTGAACAGGCCCCGATAGCTCAGATGGATAGAGCGGTCGCCTCCTAAGCGACAGGCCGCTGGTTCGAATCCAGTTCGGGGTGCCAGCTCAGAAATTCCCGACACCGCTCCGTTTCCCGCCTTTGGCCGGAAACCTGCGCTGTGTTGGGAATTTCTTCGCCTTCCGCCGGGATTTGCCGGATTCCCGACGGAGACTTCGATTCAAAAATTTTACGCAGGGACCCTGTCCCGTCCGCCGGAAGCCGCGGCCGATTTCAAGAATTTACCCGGAACCAATCGAACCCAGATCTAAACAATGCAGTACAGCGCCCGGGACCACGGGCATGAGAACAGGCGGAGGGCCATAGGCCCTCCGCCTTCTGCGGTCCTGATCTGTACAGGGCTTGTGTCCGGCGGCACGGATTTTCCCCTGCCTCCCCGCCGCCGGCTGTGACGGTCAAAGCTGGAGCTTAGCCGCGGCAGCGGCGATGATACACGGAAGTATAAAACACGTGAACCCTGCCCACCTCCTGTTTACGCGCTGCAAAACCGCTGAGATAATCGCTCCCATGACGGCACATGAACCAACCGACTGTCTCTGACCGAACGCCCAGTAAAGCGCGACGCCCCATATCAGCCAGCCCATAAGCATGACGCCAATCGTATGCTCAAGGTTACTGCTTGCCATCTCCTTTTCACTGTGGCCTTTGCGCCGCCTGTCTCCCTTGCGGTTATTACAGCAGTAGTCATAAAAAGACAACCGGTAGCCGCTGTCGACCGCTTTGATGTAAGCACGAATATTGGCTCTTGTGGCCAGGTTTCCGTCGCCGGCGTCAACCTTGTACTTCCTCAGCTCCATCTTCTCCGCAGGGCTGGCATCCATTCCCTGACCATGGGCCTTCTGATATAGAAGCTGCTCTTTTCTTGCGTTATTCACGTTTACCTCCCCCGTCCGCTGAGTGACTCTATCATCGCGGCAACCGCTAAGGTCACAAGGATTGAGAAAATCCATCCCCGTCCCATAAGTAGTTTCAATATAATAAATAACACACCTGCGATTATGATAGCATTATCAGACGAATTTTGCCTGCTGCCTGTATCGGCGCCTCTGACCTGACCGCCGCCTGCGGGCCTGCCGGAAGAGCCAACGCCCAGCAAATCATCAAACAGCGGTTCATTGTCCCTCAGCCCATGGGGGTATCGGGACACGACATTCAAAATCATGTCCTCCGTAACGCCCATTCCCCTGTAACGGCCTGTTATTTTGGTTCTGCCATAGGGATTGCCGATGGAACCCCTGATGTTCCACAGCTCCGCGATGGCAGAAAGCGCAAAGCCGAATCCCTCATGCTGGTTTGCCCCCGACACGCCTTCCACCGCTGCCAGATAGATGCTGTGCGCAACATTACGCGGCGTCATGCCGGCATTTTGAACAACCTGAGACGCTTGTCCTTTATCCATAACCCACCCTGCCTGTTCATCGTTTTATACATTTTATGTAATATTGTAATGTTTCTCTGATTGGCGCGTACTCCGGCGCAATGGCAAGAATCTCTTCCTCCACATCGGAAAGCAGGATTGTCTCATCAATCTCTTTGCCCCTGTATTTCTCAAAGACAGACGTCAGCCCTTTTGCCTCCAGGGTTTTCCTGGTGTTGTTTCCGTTGTCGCCCTGGCCGATTGCAAAATTCATACACGCCGCGTCGCCGTGCTTCGGCCCGCGCACCCCAAGCAGAATGCCAACGAACGCATTATAATCCCATTTGTTGGCCAGACTCTTTCTGTAAGAGAGCAATTGATCCCGAAAGCGGGTCATGGCCGGCGCGCCGGCGCCGCGCCGGAACGCGGCCAATGTCAGCCGGCGATCACGCGTACCCACCATGAAGGGAAATGGCCCGTCGTCTACCACTACGGGCAGTTTCTCGTCCTGAATCAGCTGATCTACACTCGTGCCACTACCATCATAAGAAGGATGTGTTCTCAAACTGTATTCTACATTGCCGTTTGTAACATTCCGAAATTCATATATCTGATACTCATTTGGAACCAGGTAGATGCCGTCAAAGCACCAAAAATCGAGGGAATAGTTGGTAAAATGATGAAAGTTTATTTTTTTCATTCCCCCGTCCTGTGTAAGACGGTACTCTTCAGTATCTGCTGGAACACAGGCAAACCTGCCGTCAAAATGATAGTATTCTTTTTGTCTATATTTAATATCAGTCAGCGCACATAGCTTCCAGCTTACAGAATATTTTCCCCGCAGCTGGACTACGCCCTGGATATCTGTGTGAACCAGCCGGATATCTTTATCGTTCGTTTTTACCCACATGGTATCGTCAAGCATATTAAACGAGAAAATATGCCGGTCATCCCATGGCGGCAGAGAATCCTCATTTATCTTTGCTTTCCAGCTGGGCCTTGCGAAGCAATCCAGTACGCTCCATTGATTTTTCGATAAATCAATATGAACGATGTAAGAAATCTGATTCCCATCGCTTCTCGTATATCCCGCCACAACACGATGTTTATTCGCATACAAAAATTGGCAGGAGATATTACCAATATTTGAGGGGGCCTGAGAAAACGGCAGTTCTCTTCCCCATTCCTGCCGGTAGCTTTCCCGCAGACAATTGTCAAATGCCAAGTCCCCTTTCTGGACGCCCCACAGCAGCGTCTTTTCCCCTGTCAGCATATTGACGCGGTAAATATCCGTACTCATTGCGGTCTGCCTTGTTTCGGAGTAAATCACTGTATTGTCATAGACATATACGCATTCCAGACGAGAATGACCATGACGGCTTTCTTTTCTGCCAAACACATGCGTATAAATCTTACGCCCGTCAAAGCCGAATAAGGAGATGGTTTCCGTGTCGTAAAGGAAATAACCATGGCGGTTGACCGCAATATAAGTATGGAAATTAAATGTTCTTCGGGTATGAAGCCTGATTGCATGGGATGTTTTCTGCTGTACATTGGATTTTATGACATAAACGCCGTAATCCCCGGTCCTGGGACTTCCATCAACGCGTGGAAAATAAACATCATCCTGATATTTTGAGAATTGGGCATATCCCTTGCATGTGTATTTCCATCCTCTGTAATTTTGTTCTCCTTTTCGCCAGGCAGGGTCAACATAATACTCGCTGTGAAACCCGAAACAGTCCTCATTCTCCAGCTTGTCTGAAAGCGGATTGAATCCTGAACCTGTCATATTCATACCATCTCCCTCTCTCAATATTCCATTCCGTATGTCATACGCCGTGAAACCGCGTTTTCTATTTGCAGGTCAGCTTAATCCATTCCGAAAACTTCTTGAACAGGCCGTCAATCTGCGCGGAGGTATAGCCATATTTCAGCAGCCGTTCCTTGATGCCCTTCTTGCTTTTTGCGTTCCAGTTCGCTTTCACCCAGCCCTTTGTCTGGGTCCGAATCGTATTATAGGGCCCGAACCACTCCATCCACTGCGCATAAAACGCGTTGAGCAGATTCCCCTTGTTCGCCGCCTTGGCGGATTTCAGGTAATACTCGTCAAATCCCTTGTGGTCAAACCAGTCAATCATCTTCCCTTACCTCCTCAAAAATTTTGGCAGCGGCCCGCCGGGGTCACCGCCGGAATATCCTGACTGCAAATAATCCCATCTCCAGTGCGGCCGCCGCGCATCCCGCCATGAAAAAGACCTGATTTGCCAGGCCATACGCGTGGAACAGCCCCAGGGACACCCCGCCCTTAAGCGGGTACAAAAATCGCACCTTTTTCTTGTTGCATACATCCGTTGCCAGATGGGAAATAAATCCCGCCGCAAAGGAAACCACCGCCTTTTCCCACACCAGCCCAATGGCGAAACACAAGAGGGCCAATGCCAGAAAAGAATGCATAAAGGACCTGTGGGGCTGTTCCTTGCCAAACGCGCAGATGCAGATAAACAGCAATATACCGGCGATGATACGGCCATAGCCGCTGTTTCGCACCACCTGTTCAATTACTCCGGTGTGGAAAAAACAGTCCAGGGCAAGCACCGCCAGCAGCACCACGGCGGAAAGCATGACAATTTTATCAGCATCACGGTGGGACCCTGATGTGCCGACGTCTATGTCGCTGATCAATGCGCCGAAAGCGCCTCCGCCGGCGGCCAATACAAGCTCCGGCACAGTCTCCGGCTGTGTGACCGCCATGGCCGCGGCAATTCCAATCACCATATGTGTTTTCCCTAACAAAACTGCCTCCCTTCCCCCCGGCAGCCGGACAACCCGCTTGTCCCTGTCACCTCTGAGGACACTGCGTTCAAATTCAGCTCCAGCAGCGAATCATCCGGGTTCATACCCCCGCCGCACGGGGCATAACGCTTCAAACCGCCCCATCGTGTCGAACTATGTAATATCATACCCAATTGAGTTATAATTGTCAATATCCAACCCTTTTGTTCATCTATTGGGCATCACCCATTTTAGATAAACTTTTTTTCAGATGACGAAAGCGGGGCATATTGGATGATAGAAAATGAGGTCCTGGGACGAATCCGGGAGTTCCTGAAATTGAATCACTGGTCCATTTACAAGCTGGCAAAAGAGTCAGGCATTCCCTACTCAAGCCTCAACAACTGCTTTCTCCGCAACACCTGCCCGACAATTCCGACGCTTGAAAAGCTTTGTGCGGGGCTGAATATCAGCCTGTCGGACTTCTTCGATTTCAAGAAGAACCCTCTCCGTGACACAAGCTTATCCGAGGATGAACAAAACCTCCTGAGCGCGTACCGGAAGCTGTCCAAAAGAGACAGGGAGCTTCTCGGTGCATATTGTGACGGGCTGAGCAGGAAAAGGAGATAGCGGCCGGAAGGCCCCCAGGCCATCCCCCAGGCTCGAATACCGGCGGCCTTCCGGGCCGCCCCGGGGAATGGACAGCGCCCAGGAAAAAACGGCATATCGCGCAAACAGCGCCCTGCCTGAGTCGGAATCAACTCGGACAGGGCGCTGTTTGAACGTCTGTATGTACCGATGTTCAGCCGTGCTGACGGCATCACTCCAATGGACAGAACCGGATTTCTGCTTCATCCGCGCAGGGAAACGCCGCGAAGGAGACTCCTTCGCGGCGTTTTTCAGGCAGCCGGAACAGAATCAGGCGGCGGCCTTGCTTCGGTTGGAAATGCGGTTGCTGACATAGACCAGGGCAATCAGGGCGATGCCGATGACGTCCGTTGCGGCGCCGGGAATCACCAGACACAGGCCGCCCGCCAGGGACACCACCCGCATGATGGGATTCACCGGGCCGTTGAGATAGCCGATGAAGCCCGCGCCGATGCCCACCAGGCCGATGACGGCGGTGCAGATCATGGGCAGAGCCTCCAGGAAGGTGCCGCCTATCATAATCATCTTGGGGTTCATTGCGAACATGTAGGGTATCAGGAAGGCGGCAATGGCCAGTTTGGTGGCGTTGACGCCGGTTTTAAAGGCGTTGCCCTTGGCAATGGCGCTTCCGGCATAGGCCGCCAGAGCCACGGGCGGCGTGATGTCCGCCACAATGCCGAAGTAGAAGCAGAACATATGGGACGCCAGCATGGGGATGCCCGCCTTGATGAGGATGGGGGCGGCGATGGTGGAGGTAATCAGGTAGTTGGAGGTGGTGGAGACGCCCATGCCCAGAATCAGGGAGGTGAACATGGCGCACACCAGAGCCAGGAAGACGTTGTTGCCCACCAGGTCGAAGATGCCCGCGCCGATGCGCTGGCCCAGGCCTGTCAGGGTCACCATGCCGATGATGATGCCGGCGGTGGAGCAGGCGGTAGCCACGGAAACCACATTCCGTGCCGCCTGGGGCAGGGCGGTGAAAATCTGGAGGAAGGGCACCCGGGTCCCCTTCCGGAGATAGGGGACGATGATGCAGATGAGACAGCCGATGAGGGCGGAGCGGGTGACGGTGAAGCCGGAAATCATCAGGTAGATAATGCCGATCAGCGGCAGCAGCAGGTGTCCCTTGTCCCGCATCAGCGGCCAGAGCCTGGGCAGCTGGTCCCGGGGGGTTCCCTTGAGGCCCAGGCGCTTGGCTTCCAGGTGAACGCTGATCCAGATGCCAATGAAGTACAGCGCCGCGGGAATGACGGCGATAATCATCAGCTCCCGGTAGGGCACGGCGCAGGCCTCGGAGATCAGGAAGGCGGCGGAGCCCATGACCGGGGGCATGATCTGCCCGCCGGTGGAGGCGGCGGCTTCCACGGCTCCGGCAAACTCCGGCGTATAGCCCAGGGACTTCATCAGGGGGATGGTGAAGGAGCCGGTGGACACGGTGTTGGACACGGAGGAGCCGGAGACGGTGCCCTGAAGGGCGGAGGACAGCACCGCCACCTTGGCGGGACCGCCGGCGGCCCAGCCCGCCAGGGAGTTGGCCAGGTCAATGAAGAACTGGCCGATGCCGGTTTTCTCCAGGAAGGCGCCGAAGAGGATGAACAGGAAGATGTAGGTGGAGCAGACCCCCAGGGGGTTGCCGATGATGCCCTCGGTGGTGATGAACAGGTGGGTGATGATTCGCTTGAGGGAGAATCCCCGGTGCTGGAGGAAGCTGCCCATGTACTTGCCCACCATGCCGTAGACAAAGAAGCAGGAGGCGATGATGACGATGGGCGGGCCCACCACACGCCAGCAGGCCGCCAGAACCAGCGCGATGCCGAGGCCCGCCATAACCGTGTCCATCATGGTGTAAGCGCCGGCCCGGAACTGGAGGGCCTTGTAGTTCAGAATGAAATAGGCCACCACGCAGAAGAACAGCCCCGCCAGCAGGCAGTCATACCAGGGCAGCTTTTTCCGGTCGGCGTTCTTGGTGGCGGGGTAAATCAGAAAGGCCAGACAGATGGCAAAGCCCAGGTGGGTATAGCGGAGAATCTGGAGGGGCACCTTGTTGGAGATGGAGGCATAGAGCTGGAAGAGCGCGAAAACGGTCAGAACAATCCGGAGGAGCTTTTCACCCCTGGGGGAGAAAATTTTATACTTGGATTCCCGGTCGATGGCGGACAGGTCGATCTCCTCAGGAGGGGTCTGTACTTTTTTCTTGAAGAGGGCCATGGCTGTTCTCCTTCTGTTGATGTTTTATATCAAAGAGCCTCCGGCACGGGGGAAACCGGGGGTTCCTTCGATTCCTGAGTTGAAGCCGCTTCATGCGGCGGAGGCAGAGGCGCGGGGACTGCGCGGTTCTTTATGGGTTCTTAACGGCGGGAAGAGCACGGGCAGGACAGAACCATTTTCTGTCCTGCCCGCCGCTTCATACTGCAGGTATTTGCTTGTCTGCCGGATTACTTCAGGTAGTCGGGGATCTCGATGCCCTGCTCCTCATAGTAGCGCATGGCGCCGGGATGCAGGTCGCTGGGGATACCGCTGAGGGCGGCGTCCAGGCTCATGTAATTGGCCTTGGCGTTGATTTCCTGCACATCGCCCAGGTTCTCATAGATGGCCTTGGTCAGGGCATAGATTTCGTCGTCAGAGAAGGTATCGTTGCACACCATCATGCACTTCACGGCCACAGAGGTGATGGGATGGCCCAGGTTATACTCGTCGGTCTCCGGGGTGAAGGAGGAATAGAAGGGATACTGCTCCAGCAGCTTGGCCATGTGTTCGTCATCAATGGTGACCAGGTCGATGTTGCCGTTCAGGGACAGCTCGGTGACGTTGGAATTGGGATAACCGGAGCACATGAACATGCCGTCGAAGGTGCCGTCCTGAACGCCGTTTTTGGCGGTGGACTGGTCGGCGAAGGTCTCATTGATGTCGTCATAGCTCATGCCGTAAACGCCCAGAATCTGGCGGGCTGCCACCTCGTAGCCGGAGCCCACAGCGCCCACGCAGATGTTCTTGCCGGCCATGTCGGAGATGGACTGAATGCCGCTGTCCTTCCGGACCACGATCTGCACCATCTCGGGATAGCAGGCGGTGATGGCCTTGAAGTTGGTGATGGGGGAGCCGTCGAAGAGCTCGATGCCGTCGTGGGCATAGCTGTACACGTCGGACTGAATCATGGCAAACTCATTTTCGCCGGAGCCCAGCAGACGGGCGTTTTCGGTGGAGCCGCCGGTGGCGTTGACAGTCAGATTCGCTCCCGTCACATTGTTGATGACGGTGCACATGGCGTTTCCGAACTGATAGTAGTTTCCGGTGGCGGAGCCGGTGCCCATCAGATAGCTGCCGGAGAAGCCGGGCTCGGCGGCGTCGCCGGAACCGGAGTCGGCAGGGGCGGAGGCGCCGGAGTCCGCGGGAGCGCCGGAATCGCCGGAAGAGGACCCGCCGGAATTGCCGCCGCAGGCGGCCAGGGACAGGACCATCATCAGGACCAGAAGCAGAGACATAAACTTCTTCATAAACTTTCCTCCATTATCGGTTTGAAAGGGTATGCTTTGCTCCGCAGGCGCGGACCATAGCACCTCTATTATAACAGGAACAGACATAAGATGTCCAGTTCGATATCCTACAAGGAAACAGTCGCTTTTTCATCAAATCATACAGAAAACGCCGGATAATTAAGTATTACTCATTATAACTTAAACAAATCAACAGCAAAATGAGAAAAACTCATTGAATTTTGAGGACAGATTGTTATAATACAAACAAAAGGGGGCGGTTTTGTGCTGGTAGAGCGGATGCGGGGCGGGTATGCCCAGATGTCGGCGGTGGAAAAGCGGATTGCCGACGTAATCCTGGAGGACCCGGTGCAGGTGACCAACAGCACCCTGGCCCACCTGGCCGCCCGGGCCGGCGTGTCGGAGGGCAGCGTCATCAACTTTGCCGGGCGGCTGGGGGTGGGAGGGTTCAGCGCCCTGAAGATTGCCCTGGCCCGGGAGACCCACACCGGCTTTTCCTTTGGCGGCGTGACGGAGGAGGACACGCCTCTGTCGGCCTTCCGGAAAACGGCGGGGAACACCGCCGACGCCGTCCAGCGCACGGCCCGCGCCATTCAGAGCGCCCCTCTGGAGCAGGCGGCGGCGCTGCTGGCCTCCGCCCGGCGCATCGACATCTTCGGCGCAGGGGACTCCGCCCTGATTGCCCAGGACGCTTATTTTCACTTTATGCGGGCAGGCCTGCCGGCCTACGCCATCACGGATTACCTGACCTTCAGCATCGACGCCGCCCAGCTGGACGAGAGCTGCGTCGCCCTGGCCATCTCCCACTCCGGGCAGACGGCAGAGATTGTGGACGCCATGGAGCTGGCGAAGCGGAGGGGCGCGGCCACCGTCTGCGTGACGTCCTATGGGGACAGCCGTCTGGCGAGGCTGTGCCAGGCGGCCCTGGTTACCGCCTCCAGCGAGGCGGAACGCCGCCAGGAGGCAGTGGCCGCCCGGCTGACCCATATGATGGTGCTGGACGCCCTGTGCGCCTATCTGTCCGCCCGGCGGGGGAGCCGGGCCGTGGAGCGGGAGGACGCGGCGGAGCAGTATCTGTCCCGCCGGCGCTATCCCCGGTGAAAAGGAGGAGAACGGGAGTGAAACGGAACAACAGCCTGCGCGTGCTGCTTCTGGCGGCCTGGGGAACCTATATGACCGCCTATCTCTGCCGGGTGAACCTGTCCACGGTGCTGAACAAGCTGTCGGCAGGGCTGGGGGTCAGCGTGGAGTACCTGGGGCTTGCCAGCTCGCTGTATTTTGTGACCTATGCCGTGGGCCAGCTTCTCAACGGCGCGATCGGGGACCGGGTGAATCCCTACCGCTTTCTGATGCTGGCCCTGAGCCTCACCGGCGGCATCAATCTGATTCTGGCGTTTCAGACCAGCGGAGCCCTGTTTACGGCCCTCTGGGGTCTGAACGGCTTTTGCCAGTCCATGTTCTGGAGTACGCTGCTGCGTCTGCTGTCCTTCCACGCCCGGGAGGACCAGCGGAAAAACGTCTCCACCATCATGTCCACCTGCTCCGTAACGGGCTATCTTCTCAGCTGGGTGGTGCTGAGCTGGCTGTTCCGGCCCCTGGACTTCCGGCCCTATTTCCTGGTCCCGGCGCTGGCGGCCCTGGCGCTGATTCCGGTGTGGCTCCTGCTGTCCCGCCGGATTCCCTATGAGGGCGGGCGGGGAGAGCGGCCGTCCCCACCGCCTCTGCCTCAGATTGCCCGGGAATTTGTTCAGGACCGGCTGTTTTTCATCTGCCTGCTCTGCCTGCTGGTGGGAGCCATTCAGGAGGGGGCGGTGTTCTGGCTGCCTATGATTTTCACCGGCGTCCTGGACCTGGGGGAAAACTCGCTGCTGCTTCTGGTGCTGATTCCCCTGGCCAAGCTGGCGGGGGTGTTTCTGGCCAGAGGGACCCTCTCTCACCTGGGAGACGACGCGCGCCGGGCGATGCAGGTGATGCTGTCCCTGGCCTGCGCCGCGGCGGGATGCCTGGTTTTGACGGCGGAGCATACTTCCCTTGTGACGGTGCTGCTGATTGCCGCCCTCATTGCTGTGGTCAACGCCGGCAACTGGTATATGATCTCGTACCTGCCCCTGTATTTCTCCGGCCGGAACATCGTCTCCACCCTGGTGGGCGTCTTCGATTTCTCCACCTACATCGGCGCGTCTCTGATGTCCGGCGCTCTGGGGGGCCTGCTGAGCCGGGTGGGCTGGGTCGCCCTGCCTGCCGCATGGCTGGCGCTGTCGGTGCTGGGGCTGCTGCTGGCCTTCACCGGCGCAGGCGGCTGCCTGGCGAGGAAGGGCGAACAGAGAGTGATACTCATTTCAAATAAAACTAAATAGTTTTATTTGAAATAGAACCCCACTCTGCGTTTCTGTTTTGCGCCGGAATGGCACCAAAACACGTCTCATAAGAATCCAACGCGCTTCCTGCGCTATAAAAAGCTTTTGAAAGCTTTTGAATGGATTCCAGGATGAAGAACAGGGCCTGGAAAAACAGGAATCAGGAGCTGCCGGACGAATGGGGCAGTTCCTGATTCCTGTTTTAGAGGCTGTTTTAAAACCAGCGGAATGTCGGATGGGGGCAGATTGTTTCGCCAGACAAGGCGATTGGACGCGGGAATCCTGACGGATTTCAAGTCCAATCAACGCAGTCCTGGCGGAATAAGATACCCCAAGATGGCGTTTTGACGGTTTTAAAACAGACTCTAGTACATTTCCCGGGAAACCCAGGACCATAACGGACTCACGGGGCTTCCGGACCGTCCAGGGCCTTCCGCCGCCCCGCGCTCCCCTCAGCGGAACCGGGTGGCGAACCGGTTCCCCAGCCTCTGGCGGAAGGTCTGCCGCAGTTCCGCCCGCTGTTCCTTTGTCAATGTCCGGCAGGGGAGGATGTAGAGGTCCTGGGCGGAGACATAAATCATGAAAATCTGGTTCAGCTCAAAGACACAGGCCAGATTTCCAATCTGTTGGGAGGCCTTGATGCTCCGCTCCGGAATTTCAAACTGGACCCGGTGGGACTCCAGGACAGCGGTATAGGTGCAGCCCAGGAAGTTCCCCGGCGTCCGCATATACTGCCGGATGCTCCGCTCCGTCCCGGCGAACAGCAGGAGGCCCCAGCAGAGATAGGCCGCCGCCAGGAAGAACACCAGGGGGTTGGCCGTTCCCAGCCCCAGATAGGAGCCGGTCCCGTAAAGAACGGCCCCGATCAATACCACGAACATGATCTGCAGGGGCCGGCGGCGCCGCAGAAAGAGGCCGTAATAAGACGCCTTCCGGAAGTCGGAAACCGTCACCTTATACTCCACCTGTATTTTCTCCATGCTTTTTCAGCCTCCGTCATCATCAGAATGAGGCCACTATATCAGATTTTTCTGCCTTTTTCAACCCGGGGACGGCGCAGGGAACGGGATTTACGACCGCCCCCAGTCATAACGCCTGTGGCGGGCCTCTGCGCCCGCCCGTTTTCCCAATGATGCCGGCTTCCGGCAGGCAGGCCGGACCGTTGGAAAAACGCCGTCCGTCAAAAATACCGGCAAAAAAAGCAAAAGGGGCAAAATGCGCAAAAAACGCAAAAATGTCAAAAAACGCAAAAAATACTGCCCGGGATTTCTCCCAGGCAGTATTTTTCTTGGCAGCGCGGAAGCGGTACAACAGCGGCAGGACTGCCCGTTTATACCTCTACCGGAGCCTCGCTGGAATCCCCGAAGGTCTTCACGGCTCTGGCGGTTTCCGCTCTCTTCTCTTCCAAGGACTCCTTCAGAATCATGTCCTTGACCTTCATCAGCCGGATGGTGGTGGCCCGGTCGTTTTCATCCAGCTTCATGTTGATATAGCGGATTGCCTCCTGGGTATTGGGGATCATCACATACTCCAGGGCGTTGACCCGGCGGCGGGTCTTTTCAATCTCCTCCGCCATCAGCTGGGCGGACTTCTCAATCTCCGCCAGCTTCAGCATCTTCCGGAAGACCTTCCCCAGGGCGTCCACGGCGGTGTCCAGCTCGCCGGAGGTGGCCGCGAAGCCGTAGGGATAGATGTCGGAATCCGACCGTGTCTGGGTCTGGAAGTCGTACACCGGCACGTTGACGGACATGATGTTCTGGAAGGTCATGGTCAGCTCCACGCTCTGCTTGGGGTAGACCAGAGCCTGTTCCAGGGCCTCGGAGCTCATGAGGGCGGAGGCCACGGTGAAGGCCCCATGGACCGTCATCAGCTCTTCTTCCACCTCCGCCCGGAGGGCGCGGACCTCCCGGACGGTGTCCAGGAACTGCTTCATCAGCTCATCCCGCTTGTCCTTCAGCAGCTTGTGGCCCCGCTGGGCGGTGCGCAGCTTGCCTTTCAGGCGGGTGAGCTCCATTCGGGTGGGGCTTACCGTGATATTCGCCATGGCTCACCCCTCCTTTAGTCTTTCTTCGGCCAATACTTCTCGATCAGCTCAGGCTTGATGCGCTTCAGCTCCGCCTTGGGCAGGATGCTGAGGAGCTCCCAGCCCAGATTCAGCGTCTCTTCAATGGACCGGTTTTCGTCATAGCCCTGGTTGACATAGCGGCGCTCAAACTCGTCGGCAAACTTGGCATACAGCAAATCGGTGGGCGTCAGGGCCGCCTCGCCCAGAATGGACATCAGCTCCTTGTTGTCCTTGCCGGTGGAGTACGCGGCGAACAGCTGGTTCATGGTGTCCGCGTGGTCCTCCCGGGTCTTGCCCTTGCCCACGCCCTTGTCCTTCAGACGGGAGAGGCTGGGCAGCACGTCCACAGGGGGATGGATGCCCTGGCGGTACAGGGACCGGGCCAGGATGATCTGACCCTCGGTGATATAGCCGGTCAGGTCGGGGATGGGGTGGGTCTTGTCGTCTTCGGGCATGGTGAGAATGGGAATCATGGTGATGGAACCCTTCTTGCCCAGCTGACGGCCGGCCCGCTCATACAGGGTGGCCAGGTCGGTGTACAGATAGCCCGGGAAGCCCCGGCGTCCGGGAACCTCCTTCTTGGCGGCGGAGACCTCGCGGAGGGCCTCGGCATAGTTGGTGATGTCGGTCATGATGACCAGCACGTGCATATCCTTCTCAAAGGCCAGATACTCCGCGGCGGTCAGGGCCATACGGGGGGTGGAGATGCGTTCCACGGCGGGGTCGTTGGCCAGGTTGGAGAACAGGACGGTCCGCTCGATGGCGCCGGTGCGCTTGAACTCGCTGACGAAGAATTCGGACTCCTCAAAGGTGATGCCGATGGCGGCGAAGACCACGGCGAAGTTGCCGGCGTCGCCGCCCAGCACCTTGGCCTGACGGGCAATCTGGGCCGCCAGGTTGGCGTGGGGCAGACCGGAGCCGGAGAAAATAGGCAGCTTCTGGCCCCGGACCAGGGTGTTCAGACCGTCAATGGTGGAGACGCCGGTCTGGATGAACTCGTTGGGGTAGTCCCGGGCGGCGGGGTTCATGGGCAGACCGTTGATGTCCCGGTACTCCTCGGCCAGAATCTCCGGGCCGCCGTCGATGGGCTGGCCCATGCCGTTGAAGACACGGCCCAGCATGTCGCCGGACACGCCCAGCTGAAGGGGGTGACCCAGAAAGCGGACCTTGGCGTCCGCCAGATTGATGCCGGCGGCGGCCTCAAAGAGCTGGACCACGGCGGTGTCGCCGTTGACCTCCAGCACCTTGCCCCGGCGGATGGACCCGTCGTGAAGCTCCACTTCCACCAGCTCGTCATAGGTGACGTTTTCCACCATCCGGACCATCATCAGAGGGCTGACGATCTCCTCTACGGTTTTATATTCACGAATCATCAGTTCTCACCTCCCTGGGCGGCAACCTCTTCGATCTGCCGCTCCATATCGGCCTCGATCTCCTCATAGACCTTGACGTAGTCCTCGGCGGGGACGCTCTTGGCCCGGCCGATTTTCTCACGGGCGGGAATATCGAAGAGCTTCATCGCGGACGCGCCCTTGGCAATAGCGTCCCGGCACAGAGTTTCGTAATGGAGAATCATGGCCAGCAGCCTGCCCTGGCGGTCGTAGCTGGAATAGCCGTCGATATCCGTAAAGGCGTTCTGCTGGAGGAAGTCCTCCCGGACCATCCGGGCCACTTCCAGAGTCAGCTGGTCGGAGGGGGACAGGGCATCCTTGCCGACGAGCTGGACAATCTCGTTGAGGTTGGCCTCCTGCTGGAGGATGCTCATGGCCTTGGTCCGGTCCTGCATGAAGCTCTCGCCGAAGTTCTCGTCGAACCAGGGCTTGAGGGTGTCCAGATACAGGGAGTAGGAATTCAGCCAGTTGATAGCGGGGAAGTGGCGCTTATAGGCCAGAGACGCGTCCAGAGCCCAGAACACCTTGACAATCCGCATGGTGGCCTGAGACACGGGCTCGGACAGGTCGCCGCCGGGAGGGGACACAGCGCCCACGGCGGTCAGACTGCCCCGGCGCTCGTCGCCGCCCAGGCACTCCACGCTGCCGGCCCGCTCGTAGAACTGGGCCAGACGGGAAGACAGATAGGCGGGGTAGCCCTCTTCGCCGGGCATCTCCTCCAGACGTCCGGACATCTCGCGGAGGGCCTCGGCCCAGCGGGAGGTGGAGTCTGCGATAACGGCCACGTCATAGCCCATGTCCCGGAAATACTCGGCAATGGTGATGCCGGTATATACGGAGGCCTCCCGGGCCGCCACGGGCATGTCGGAGGTGTTGGCAATCAGCACCGTCCGCTTCATCAGGGACTCGCCGGTGCGGGGGTCCTTCAGCTCGGGGAATTCCCGCAGCACGTCGGTCATCTCGTTGCCGCGCTCGCCGCAGCCGATGTAGACCACGATATCCACGTCAGACCACTTGGCCAGCTGGTGCTGAACCACGGTCTTGCCGGAGCCGAAGGGGCCGGGAACGGCAGCGGTGCCGCCCTTGGCGATGGGGAACATGGTGTCGATGATCCGCTGGCCGGAGCACAGGGGCTTCACCGGGGGATATTTCTTCTCATAGGGCCGGCCCACGCGGACGGGCCACTTCTGGGTCATGGTCAGGGGGACGTCCCTGCCGTCCTCTGTGGTGAGGATGCCGATGGTCTCCGTGACATTGAAGCTGCCGCTTTTCAGCTCCTTGATGGTTCCCTTCATTTTGGGGGGAATCATAATTTTATGGAGCACCACGGGGGTCTCGGGGACGGTGCCGATGATGTCGCCGCCCACCACCTTGTCGCCGGCCTTGGCAATGGCGGTGAATTCCCACTTCTTTTCGTGGTCCAGGGCGGAAACCTCCACGCCGCGGGTGATGTTTGCGCCCACCTTTTCCACAATCTTTTCCAGGGGACGCTGGATGCCGTCGTAGATGCCCTCGATCATGCCGGGGCCCAGCTCCACGCTCATGGGCGCGCCGGTGGTTTCCACCACAGCGCCGGGGCCCAGGCCCGAGGTCTCCTCATAGACCTGGATGGAGGCGGCGTCGCCCTTCATGGTCAGGATCTCACCGATCAGGCGCTGAGGACCGACGCGGACCACGTCGGACATGTTGGCGTCCGACAGACCCGTGGCAACCACCAGCGGCCCGGAAACTTTAACAACTTTGCCGCTCAAATTTATGCAACCTTCTTTCTCGTCGTCGCAAAGTCCGCCAGGCTCCGTTTCCGGCTTCACCGAAAACTGCGCCCGCTCCCCTGCTCCTCCTCTCCCCACGCGACCCGCGTCGCCGGGCTCGCGCGGGGGCCCTGTTTGGATCCCGTGAAGAGGGAAGGATTTGTGACGTAAAAATTTTACAGGATATCGGCTCCGACTGCTCGCTCAATCGCTCTTTGAATGTTGTTTTTCCCGATGCCCAGGGAGCCTCCCCGGCCGGGAATCAGGATAATGGCGGGCCGCAGCTCGTCCTTGTAGCGGGCCAGCACGTCGTCCATGTCCCTGGCCAGCTGCTCGGTCAGGTAAATCACCGCGCAGTTTTCCTTTGCCAGCTCCCGGATCTTCTCCCTGGCCTCCGCCGCGTCTGCGACAGGGTAGGTGTCCAGCCCCAGGGCCCGGAAGCCCATGACGGATTCCCAGTCGCCTACGGCCGCAATTCGATAAGTCACTGCCATACGTTCACCGCCTTACACATAGCCGGCCCGCAGCCGGGACCGGATGACGCCGGCGCTGAGCCCGGCCCCCCGGCCCATCAGAAGGATGCGGATGTTGGTGTACTCCGTTTCCCGGGCGGCCAGATAGCCCAGCAGGGGCGCCTCTCCAAAGGGCACGAACTGGGCCCCGGACAGGTAATCGCCCACCGCGTCGTCGCAGCGCTTCTCAAACTCCGTCAGGAAGCCGCCCCGCAGGGCCTCGGCGCCGGCCTCCGCCGCCGCCTGGAGGGGCGTGGGTCCGTAGAGCTCCGTCAGTCCGGAGCCCCCTGCCGTCCCCACCGCCAGAATGGAACCGGGTTCCACGTCGCCGCCCTCCAGCAGCACCGTTTTCAGGAAGTCCGCGCTCTTGCCCATCCGGAGGGTCCGGATCAGGCTGCGGAGATTGGCCGCGTCAATCTGGGAACGGACGTAGCCCGCCAGAAAGGCGCTGCCGGTCTCCTCCGCCACCCCGGCCATCTCCCGATAGCACCAGCGGTCCAGCACGATGTCGCTGAGCTGGGGGTCCCGGGTGGCGTCCAGGGTCTCCCTGGCCTCCGCCGCGGCGGCGGCCAGAGACTCCGGCAGCTCATCCAGGCGTCCTGCCTGGACGGCCTCCTTCAGCACCTTGGCCTCCACCCGGCCCATGTCCATCAGCATCCGGTCGGGGCTGGTGTCCATGGCCTGGGCCTTCAGAATGGCCTTGATATTGTGATAGTCGTATTTCAGCTTGAAAATGTCGATATACCTGGGGTCCGGCGCGCCGCCGGTCAGGTCCGCCAGGGTGGCCTCCCGGACGGCGGACAGCGCCGCGTCCATGGCCTCCGGATTGCTGGCGTTCAGCTCCGGATAGCCGCACTCCTGAAGGATTTTCACCGCTTCCTCGTCTGTGCGGGCGTCCAGAATCTGTTCCATCCGCTCCCGGCTCAGGAGACCTGTCTCCATGGCCTTGACCCGGGCGGAGATGGCCAGGTAATCGGTGTCTCTGATTTTTTTAGTCAAGACACTTCCTCCTTGTCACGCGAAGAGCTTCCGCGCCACGTCCCCGGCTGTCTCCGCCTTCTGGAGGCGGACCAGGGTGTCGAAGGCACAGTTGACCTCCACGTTTTCCGCCCGCAGGATGAAGCCGCCCTGAATGGCCCGGGTCTCGCCGGAGAGCTTCAGCTTTTTCCCGCCGGCCTTGTTGGCCTGCTCCACGGCGGCCTTGCCCACGGTCTCCCGGTCCTTGGGGGAGAAAATGACCTCCTCCGTTCCGGTGGAGGACGCCTGCGCCAGCAGCTCCGCCAGCACAGATGTATATTTCTCCGGGGGCATGGCGCGGAGCTTTTTCAGGGCCAGGTCATAGGCCTTTTCCACCATTTCCTGCTTGGCGGCCAGGGCCAGCTTCCGGGCCTCCATCTGGGCGGTGCCCGCAAGGCGCTCTTTCCGCTCGGCGGCGGCCTTTTCGTTCTTCGCCGCGATCTGGGCGGCCTCGGCGTCGGCCTGGGCCTTATAGCCGGCGGTAATCTCCGCCGCCTGGGCTCTGGCCTCGCTCAGCACCCGGTCAATCTCGGCCTGCGCGTCAGCCTGGATGCGCTGGGTGATTTTTTCAATTCCGTTCATGTCAGTCCCCTTTCTCCGGGGTGGCTCAGAACTGCAGGAGCATCAGCATGGAGGCCAGCAGGGACAAAATGGCATAGAACTCCACGATGCCGCACAGCAGCAGGCCCTTGGACCAGTCATCGGGCTTCTTGGCCAGAATGTTGATGGAACCGGCGGCCACGCGGCCCTGGGCAATGGCGGAGAGCAGTCCGCCGAGAGCCATGGGCAGGCAGGCGGCAAAGTAGGCCATGCCCTGGGCGGTGGTCATATTCAGAAGGCTCTGGAAGTCCCCGCCCATCAGGCCCATCTGGGCGATGGCGAAGAAGAACACCACCATGCCGTACAGGCCCTGGGTGCCGGGGAGCAGCTGGAGAACCATGACCTTACCGGATTTGCTGGGGTCCTGGCACAGAAGGCCGGTGCCGGCCTCGCCGGCGATGCCGGTGCCCTTCGCGCTGCCCACGCAGCTCAGACCAACCGCGAGACCCGCGCCCAGCAGCGCCAGAGCCAGACCGCCAAAGGATTCAACGAAACTCATGATAATTTCCTCCTCAATTATTTCTCGATGTCTACATATTTGGGTTCGATATTCAAGGGACGGAAGGGCTTGCCGCCGTCCTCATAGAACCGGCCGAAGAACTCCAGGCACTGCAGACGCATATCGTGGACATAGCAGCCCAGAATGTTCAGCGCGAAGTTCAGCGCGTTGCCGATGACGGCAATGATGATAAAGGGGATGATGTGCCCCGTCATGGCGCCCAGCTGGTTGAACACCTGGGCCACCACCGCCCCGGCCAGCATCAGGGCCATCAGGCGGGAATAGGACAGGATATCGCTGAAGTAGCCGGTGATGCCGTTGTACAGGGAACCGAAGATGCCCGTGACGATGCCGAAGCCCTTCTTGCCGTATCCCTGGGTCACAACCAGAATCACCAGGGCGGCGATCAGTCCCGCCTGCACGTTGCCCAGGGCAAAGCCCGCTCCGGCGGCGATGAAGGCCGCGAACCATGCGCCCTCTCCGCAGAGGGCCGACATGGCCTCTCCCCGGCGGAACTTCAGGCACATGCTGACAATCATGCCGGTGAACACCTGGACCACGCCCAGAATCAGCGCGCCGATCAGCACCGGCACCGCATCGCTCAGGGGGTCGAAGGCGGACCACAGCGGCACGCTCTTGGGGTCCACGCCGGACAGCAGGCCCCGGATCTGAGGAATCAGATCCCCGAAGAAGCCGCCGGTGAGAGCGCCCCAGATGAATGTAGACACGCCGCACAGGCCCATCAGGGGAATCATATACCGCATGGTGGCTCCGTTTGGCCGGGCCTTTTTCATGATGAAGGCCGAGAGGCCCATCATGATGAGGCCATAGCCCATGTCCGCCATCATCATGCCGTAGAACAGGATGAAGAACGGAGCCATCAGGGGATTGGGGTCCACGGTGCCGTAGGCCGGCAGGGAGTACATGTCCGTCACCATGTTCAGCGGCTTTGTAAACCAGTTGTTTTTCAGCTGGACCGGAACCTCGGGGATATCCTCCTCCGACGGGTCCTCCGCCTCCCAGGCGCAGCCCTCTGCGTTCAGCAGGCTTTCAACCTCGCTCATGCGCTCCGCCGGGGCCCAGCCCTCGAAGAAGAGGATGGTGCCGTCGGTCAGAAGCCGTTCTGCGTTCTGGCGCTCCGCCGCCTCGGCGGAAAGGCGGTCCGCGTAGAGCTTCAGGTCCTCGTAGGCGCCGGAGGCCTCCGCAATGGCGGCCTCCGCCTTCTGGCGGCTCTTCCGGTTTTCCGCCAGAGCGCCGTCCAGCGCCGCGGCGTTCTCCGAGGCCGTGCCGGTGAGACCCTGGAAGGCCGTCACGCTGAACCCGTGGGGCCGCAGGACCTCCATGGCCGCGTCCTCGTCGGCCTTGTGGCAGACCAGCAGGCAGCAGCGCTGCTGCTTTTCCGCGCTGATTTCATAGAGCTCCGCCGCCGCGTCCGCGCCGGCCAGCTCGTTGCGGATGGCGGCGGTGTCCGCCCCGCCGGGGAGCACGCCCGGGCGGAACAGCACATGGGCCGTCTCCGTCAGCTCCAGAGGCATATTCAGCCCCATCCAGGGGTCCAGGGCCGCCCGGCGGCTCAGCAGCCGGTTTTCCTCCCCCTGAAGCCGGGCAATGTCCTGAAGCAGGGCATTGACGGTCCCGCTGACCTCCCGGGGACGCTCTGCCGCCTCCTCGTTCAGGAAGTCCTCCTGAGTGACCTGCCTGCGGGGGGTCAGCATGCCGTCCTTCAGCCCGCCGCAGCGCCTCAGCGCCTCCAGGGCGGCGTTCACCGAGGCCAGGTCATTTTTCGTCTCTGCCAAACGGGAGGTCTCCCGCCGCAGCAGCTCCGCCCAGGCCGGGTCCGCCAGACGGCTGTCCGGCTCCCGGATCTCCACGCAGCCCAGGCGCAGCAGCGCCCGCAGAAGCCGGTCCCGGCTGTCGGCCATGGCCATCACGCGGAGCTTTTTCATTTTTACAATGGCCATCTCAGTGCTTCACAACCCTTCCGACAATAAAGTCCGCGGCCTCCTCCAGGCGCTTGCCCGCGGCCTCCTGCATGGCGGCGGCCTCCTTCTGGGCGGACTGGGCGGTTTTCTCCGCCTGGACCGCGGCGGCCTCCTCGGCCTTTCGCAGCAGCTGCCGCCCGGCCTCCAGTCCGTCGTCCCGCACCCTGCGCAGAAGCGCCTGGCCCTCCCGCTCGGCGTCTGCGACCAGCTGCCGCGCCTCCGCCTCAGCGGCGGCCCGGCGTTCCCGGCATTCGGTTTCCGCCTGTGTGACCTTTTCGATTGCTTCCAGGGACATCCGTTTTCACCTTCCTCCTGTTCTTGGCGCTGGCGTTGCGGCCCCCCATACCGGTACGGCGGGAATCTTTTCCCTCAGGCCGCAGGCTCACTGCCTGTATTATATGGCACAACGCCGCGCAATGCAAGGGATATTTTGCCCGACAGGCAAAAAGCCGCCCCGGTTCTCCGAAAAACAGCGGCGCTTTTATCCGCCTTCTTCTTTCCTTTTTTTCAGGGCTGTGCTATACTGGTCTTAGAATCTGTATTCACAACCGCTGCACGCCGTCCAGGCGGCAGACTTCACAAAAAAACCGCATGGCGGGCAAAAAACCGCGCGGCGGGGTATCGGGAGGGCGTCCATGAACGGAGAGGAACGGCGGCAGGCCATTTTAAGCATCCTGCAAAACAGCGGCGGACCGGTCAGCGCCGGGAGCCTGGCGGCCCGCTTCGCCGTCAGCCGGCAGGTCATCGTGGGAGACGTGGCCCTGCTCCGGGCCGGCGGCGCGGAAATCTTCGCCACGCCCAGGGGCTACGCCGCCGCCCGGCCCGCCGCCGGCCTGACCCGGCAGATTCCCTGCCGCCACGACGGGGCGGGGATGGAAGCGGAGCTCAACGCCATGGTGGACCATGGCTGCTCCGTGCTGGACGTCATTGTGGACCATCCCGTTTACGGCCAGCTCACCGGCCCCCTTCAGCTCTCCAGCCGCTATGACGTGGGGCAGTTCCTGGCCCAGTGCGCCGCCTCGGACGCCCGGCCCCTCTCGGACCTCACCGGCGGCATCCACCTCCATACCCTGGCCTGCCCCGACGAGGACGCCTTCCGCCGGGTGCGGCAGGCCCTGCGGACACTGGGCGTTTTGCTGGAGGACTGACATTCAATTAGGAATGAGGAATTGCCCAACGCTGTCAGCCGCTCAATCATTCCTCATTCCTAATTCCTAATGCCTAATTATCAGGAAAGGGGTTTTCCCATGAACAAATCCTCGGGAATGAGAGACATGACGGCGGGAAATCCCGCCGGGCACATCCTCTATTTCGCCCTGCCCCTTCTGGCAGGGAGCCTGCTTCAGCAGTTTTACAACATGGTGGACAGCTGGGTCGTCGGGCGCTACGTGGGAGACGGAGCCCTGGCCGCCGTAGGCGTGGGCTTCCCGGTGCTGACCATGTTCTCCTCGCTGTTTATCGGACTGTCCAACGGCGGAACCGTGGTCATCGCCCAGTTTTTCGGCGCGGGGAAGATGGACCGGGTCCGGGACGCGGTGGACACCGTCTATGCCGCCTTTCTCATGTCCATCGTCCCCCTGACGGCCCTGGCCCTGCTGGCGGTGGGGCCCATCCTCCGCCTGCTCCAGGTGGAGCCCGGGGCCTATGACGAGGCCTATCTCTATTTAATGGTGGTCTGCGCCGGCCTCATCGGCAGCGTGGGCTACAACCTCAACGCCGGCATCCTGGGGGGCCTGGGCAACAGCCGGAGCACCCTGCTGTTTCTGGCGGTGGCGTCGGTGATGAACATTGTGCTGGACCTGGCGCTGGTCCTCGCCTGCGGGCTGGGGGTCCTGGGCGTGGCCCTGGGAACCATCATCGCCCAGGCCTTTTCCTGGCTCTTCGGCGTGGCCTATATCAACCGCCGCTATCCGGAGATTTCCCTCCGCTTATTCCCCCGGACCTTCGACCGGGCCCTGTTCCGGCAGATCATGGGCATCGGCCTCCCGGCGGGGGTGCAGATGTCCCTGGTGGCCCTGGGGGCCATGGTGGTCATGGGGAAAATCAACAGCTACGGCAAGGAGTTCACCGCCGGATATAACGTGGGCTTCCGGCTGGACCAGCTGGCTTTTCTGCCCATCCAGAGCCTTTCCAGCGCCGTCGTCTCCTTTGTGGGGCAGAACATCGGCGCGCGGCAGCTGGACCGGGCCCGGCAGGGCATCCAAATCACGGTGATGCTCTCCGCCGCCTGGGCGGTGCTGATGACGGCGGTGCTGATGCCCTTCAGCGAGCCTCTGGTGGCCTTCTTCTCGGACACGCCGGCGGTGGTTCACGCCGGGGCAGTGTACCTGAACTGCATCATGCCCTTTTACTTCCTGTTCGCCATCATGTTCTGCCTGAACAACGCCATGCGGGGAGCGGGGGACAGCGTGTTTCCCATGGTGAACGTGATTCTGTCCCTGATTCTGGTGCGGGTGCCGGCGGTGTACTGGCTGGCGGACCGGTTCGGGCCCGATTATATGTATTACGGTATGGCCGTGGGCTGGACGGTGGGACTGGCCCTCTCCGCCGCCCATTACTTCTCGGGCCGCTGGAAGCAAAAGAGCGTCACCGGCGGCGAAAACAGCCCCTGAGGGGCGCAGGCTGCCGTCCCCCACAATTTCCTGGGAAATATACCCGCGCCTGCCGGGGCAGGCGGCCCCTCAAAAAGCGCTCGGGGCGCGGATCGCCGGAGGCTGCTATGAAACATCCCGACAAACAAGGCTGGACCGCCCTGGCGGCCATCGTCCTGTTCTACCTGGTCATCGAGAGTCTGGGCGTCACCTGCCCCATCCGCTTTCTGACCGGCGTCTCCTGCGCCGGCTGCGGCATGAGCCGGGCCTGGCTGGCCCTGCTCCGGGGGAACCTGGCGGAGGCGGCCCGGTTTCATCCCCTCTTCTGGCTGCCGGTTCCGGCGGCGGCGCTGCTGTTGTTCCGGCGGCGGCTGCCCCGGCGGGTTTTCCTCTGGGCCATGGGGGCCGTCTGCGCCCTGTTTCTGGGGGCCTACCTGGTCCGCCTCCTCAGTCCCGGGGACGCCATTGTGGTGTTCCGGCCCGCCCAGGGCTTCCTGGTTCAAATGCTCCGGCGGCTTTGCGGCGGAGCCTGACAGATACATACAAAAGCACCGGACCGGAGCGGTCCAAAGAAAGGAGATCATTATGAAATGTTGGAAATGCGGAGCCGAGCTCCCGGAGGGCGTCCAGTACTGCGGCAGCTGCGGCGCAAAACAGGCCCAGTACAGCGGAAACCCCTTTGCGGGTCCGGCCCCCTCCGCGCCGCCTCCCCCCGGCAGCGCCCCCCGGAGGCCTGAGGAGAATCCCGGCGGCTTCGGCGGCCCAAACCCCGGCGGGCAGCCCGGGGGACCGAATCCCGGCGGCTCCGGCGGTTCAAACCCCGGGGGACAGCCCGGCGGTCCGAATCCCGGAGGTTCCGGCGGCCAAAATCCCGGCGGCTTCGACGGACAAAACCCCGGTGGGCAGCCCGGCGGTCCGAATCCCGGAGGTTCCGGCGGCGGCTATAACGGCCGGCCTGGCGGCGGAGACCAGAAAATTGTCCTCACCGTTTTCGCTGCGGTCTGCGGCGCGGTTTACGGCCTCCGGGCCCTGAGCGGGGGAGCGGGGCTGCTGCGGCAGCTGTTCCAGGTGATGCCTGGGCGGCATTACTTCGGCCTCCTCGGCCCTGTGGTCTCCCTGTTTTTCAGCGCTCTGTTCACCGCCACAGCCCTGTGGATGTGCCTGATTCTGCTGATGCTGGCCTTCCGGCGGACCCGGCAGAACTCCGACGGGCTGCTCCTCTGCCTGTGCAGCGGCGCTGCCGCCATGGTGATTCTTCGGGTCCTGTACATGCCCGTCTGCCTGGTGCTCCCCAGCATGGGCCTGAACTTCAGCATTTATCTGGGCATGCTTCTCCGCTCCATTGCCGGGGCCGCCGTCTCCGCAGGCGGCGTGTACTGTATCCTCCGGTTCCTGCTGGGGGAGATGCCCCTGGCCGGGAAGAACGCCGACGACCTCCGGAACGACGTCCGGGAGGCCTTCCGCGCCTCCGCCCAGGCCGCCGGGGAGGCGGGCAGTCAGGCCGCCCAGGCCGCCCGGAACACCCGGAACGACTGGAATGACCGGAGAATCCAACAGACGCCTCCCCCGCCCGGCGGCGGCATGCTGCTGAAGACGGACCGGAGCCTGCTGGTGTACATCCTGCTGAGCTTTGTCACCTGCGGCATTTACGCCTGGTATTTCATTTATGCCCTGGCCAGAGACGTGAACATCGCCTGCGCCGGAGACGGGCGGAGCACCGCCGGGCTTCTCAAGCTGGTGATTTTCAGCTTCCTCACCTGCGGACTCTATGGAATCTACTGGTATTACAGTCTGGGGAACCGCCTGGCCTATAACGCCCCCCGGTACGGTCTGAACTTCCAGGAGAACGGCACCACCATCCTGCTGTGGCATCTGGTGGGCCTCGTTCTCTGCGGCGTGGGTCCCCTGGTGGCCATGTACATCATCATCAAAAACACCAACGCCCTCTGCGGGGCCTTTAACGCCCGCCGGGGCATGTAAGAAAGGAACCGGTCTTTTATGAACCGTTATCAAACCTGGGCGGAGGCGGAACTCCGGTGGACGGAGGACCTCCGCCGCAGGAAGCGGAAGCAGCTCGGAAAGGCCGCGCTGCTGACCCTGCTCCCCTTTCTGGGAGGCGCCGTCCTGACGCCTCTGATCATGGCCCTCCAGGGCTTCCTGTCCGACCCGGCGGAGGGCCTGGCCTATGGCCTGCTGTTCCTCTTCTTCGGCCTGTTCCTCATACTCCTGTTCTATCTCATCATCTTCCCCCAGACCACGAGGCGTTCCTATGCCAAGCGGCTGAGGCGCATGGCCAAACGCCTCTCCCCGGAGGACCGGGAGGACCTGGGCCGGGACCTGCTGGAGGCGCTGAGCGACCCCCGGCGGCACTTCGAGTTTGCCGACAGCGTCCAGGCCGGCACGCCCTTCCATTTTCTCCTGGGGCGGCGCTGGGCCTTCCTCTCCGGCGGACAGCGCTACGAGCCTGCCGCCCTGCCGCTGGCGGGGGTTCACGGCTTTTCCACGGGGCAGGACGCCCTGGCGGTGGGGGGCAAGGTGGTGCGGTTCTTCTATATCTATTTCGACGGCCTGCCGGACAGAGACCGGATGGGCTTCCACGACGAGGCCAACCGGGACCGGGTCCTCTCCATGCTCCGCGCCTGGCAGGCGGAAATCCTCTGAGCCCCTTTTGCGTCCCTGCGTTCCTTCCATTGCGTCCCCATGTCCCTTCCATATTTGAACAGATTATGAGGTGATGGTATGAGACGGCTGAACAATGCGGTTCTTTCCCTCTGCGTACTGGTCCCGCTCTGCCTTCTGCCCGGCTGCCAGAAGGGCGGGGAGTCCGCCGTTCCGCTGCCGGAGGAGGCGGCGATTCTGGACGCGCTGGAAAAATCCGGCCTGCCGGGGACAATTCACGAGTCCGAATCACAGATATCCCCTCAGACGGAGGGCGGCGCCCGGTATGTCCGTTACGTAATCTGGGAGGAAATAGAGTCCTCCGAGGATGTCGAAACCGGCTGGCTTGTGGCGAATTTGACTTCCGCGGATTATAAGGGGCGGCGGGTGATGGATACGCTGTTCTTCGAGCAAAGCGCCGCTTCGGAGCAGATTGCGTGGGCGGACTGGAAGCCGCACATGGCGTTCGCGGCGCTGGTCTGGGGCGGCCTTGACAGTGAGGATGAGATTTATCAGGCTTTCTGCGAAAAAGAGCTTCCGGAGGGCAAACGCACATACACGTGGGAAGCCTAGCTTTCAGGGGGATACTGCACGGTGTCCTATTCCCTCCGCCCCAGCCGTACCGTTTATGACGAAGCCGGATTCGAGGTAAAGGAACAGTCTGCCCATGTAAGAGTCGGTCTCTATGAGTCCCGGGAGCTCTATGAGGAGCTCAGGACGAATCCGAACGGAACAGGCCCGGAGCCGGCGGAACCGTGACGCGGAGGCCCGCCGCGGTTCCGCCGTCCGCAGCTGCTTTTAACCCCCCACAAAAAAGTTGACTTCCGTTCGGACGGATGATATACTTTCAACCGCTGCAGCTTGAAAACCTTTACCCAACAGGAGGAATCTCAAATGAATCGCTTTGAAAAGGTATACACCCAGGGGACTCTGAACCAGGTCGAAATTTGGGTGGATACAGAGACGGGAGTTAATTATGTATTCCGCAAAGACGGGAATGCAGGAGGCCTTACGCCGTTGCTTGACAAAGACGGGAAGCCGGTCATTACGGAAAAATAACCGTTTTCATAGGGACAGCAACGCCGGCTAAGACATAAGGGTCAGGATGAACGGCGCTTTCAGCGCCGCCGCCGACCGTCCCGCCCGGTTTTTCCGGCAGGCAGCCAAAGGGGATTTCGCCAAAAGGCGAAATCCCCTTTGGCAATTGTGCTTTTGAGCGCGGGTCTCTGCGCGTCCGCTCTATTGGCAGTGTCCCATCGGGAGATTTTATGCAGGGGCCGGGCTCTGTCCCGGCCCGTCTACGTTTACCGGAAGTCCGGCACAATTGGGGAAACGGTCGGGCGCAGAGACCCGCCCCTGCACCTCCTTCTGATAAAATGCGCGGAAGGCCGCGCCCTCAGCCGCTTTTCCTCTTGTCTTTTCCAGATCTTGCGGTATAATAGAGTCGTTACGCCAGTTTCAAATTCCGGCGCCCTTCCATTCGGGGCCGCCGCCCAAAGGAGAACACCCGCCATGGACAACAAGAAATTCTATGTCACCACACCCATTTATTATCCCTCGGACAAGCTCCACATCGGCCACACCTACTGCACCGTAGCCACCGACGTGCTGGCCCGCTATCACCGCCTGCTGGGGGAGGACGTCATGTTCCTCACCGGCACCGACGAGCACGGCCAGAAAATCGAGGAGAAGGCCAAGGAGGCCGGCGTCACCCCCCAGGAATTCGTGGACCGCATCGTGGAGGGCCCCCGGGGCGTCCGGGACCTGTGGAAGCTGATGAATATTTCCAACGACCGGTTCATCCGCACCACCGACGATTACCATGTGTCCTCCGTGCAGAGGATTTTCAAAAAAATGCACGACAACGGCGACATCTACAAGGGCGCCTACAAGGGCAAATACTGCACCCCCTGCGAATCCTTCTGGACGGAAAGCCAGCTGGTGGACGGCAAGTGCCCCGACTGCGGCCGCCCTGTCAAGGACGCCGAAGAGGAGGCCTATTTCTTCCGTCTGAGCAAATACGCCGATAAAATCCGGGACCTGCTGGAGAACACCGATTTCCTGGAGCCCCGGAGCCGGGTCCACGAGATGGTGAAAAACTTCATCGACCCCGGCCTTGAGGACCTCTGCGTCTCCCGGACCAGCTTCTCCTGGGGCGTGCCGGTGGACTTCGACCCCGGCCACGTGGTCTATGTGTGGGTGGACGCCCTTTCCAACTATATCACCGCCCTGGGCTATGGAAACGACCGCTACGACGACTACGAAAAGGGCTGGTGGCCCGGGGTGAACATCGTGGGCAAGGAGATTGTCCGCTTCCACTCCATCATCTGGCCCGCCATGCTCATGAGCCTGGGGGAGCCGGTGCCCAAGAAGTGCTTCGGTCACGGCTGGCTGCTGCTGGACGGCGGCAAGATGTCCAAATCCAAGGGCAACGTGGTGGACCCCTATATTCTGGCGGAGCAGTTCGGCGTGGACGCCCTGCGCTTCTTCCTCATGCGGACCTTTCCCTTCGGCTCCGACGGCAACTTCTCCAACGAGCTTCTGATTCAGACCATCAACACCGATCTCGCCAACGACCTGGGCAACCTGGTCTCCCGCACCACCGCCATGGCGGGCAAATACTTTGGCGGCACCCTGCCCACGGCCCGGAGCTATGACAAGGAGAAGGACGACGAGCTGGTGTCCCTGGTGCTGGGTCTCCGGGAGAAGTACGAGGACGCCATGGAGCACTACGCTCCCCACAAGGCTCTGGAGGAGATTTTCAAGGTCATCCAGCGGGCCAACAAATATATCGACGAGAATATGCCCTGGGCCCTGGCCAAGGACATGGAGGCCAACGGCCCCCGTCTGGCCAGCGTCCTGTACCACCTGCTGGAGGCCACCCGCATCTGCGGCATCCTGCTGACCCCCTTCATGCCCCAGCGCATGGAAAAGCTCTTCGAGCAGATCGGCGCGGAGGAGAACTGCCGCACCTGGCTCAGCGCCTCCATGTGGGCGGCCCTGGACGCGGACGTCACCGTCACCAAGGGTGAAAACCTCTTCCCCCGGGTGGATATGGACAAGGCTCTGGAGGAGCTGGAGGCCGCCGTGGAGGCCGCCCGTCAGGCGGAGTCCGGCGTGGAGCTGGAGCCCCAGAATCCGGAAAAGGTGGACTTCGACACCTTCTGCAAGTCCGATTTCCGGGCCGTGAAGGTGAAGGCCTGCGAGGCGGTGAAGAAGAGCGACAAGCTGCTGCGCTTCACCCTGGACGACGGCACCGGCACGGACCGGCAGATTCTCTCCGGCATCCGCAAGTGGTATGAGCCGGAGACGTTAGTGGGCAAGACCCTGGTAGCCATTGTGAACCTGCCGCCCCGGAAGATGATGGGTCTGGAGAGCAACGGCATGCTGATTTCCGCCGTCCACAAGGAGAAGGGGGAGGAATGCCTCCACCTGCTGATAGTGGACGACGCCATCCCCGCCGGCGCGAAAATGTGCTGATTTGGAAAACAGGAGGGGCGGAGCCCCTCCTGTCAGCCTGTCGAAAAAGTCTTTTCGACAGGCTGAGCAAGTTTACAAAACTTCAAAAAAGTTTTGTAAACTTATTGA
>ERZ808037.193-NODE-193-length-65620-cov-27.573639_pt1 | contig 65620 bp, 58 predicted proteins | sample MGYA00380190_ERZ808037 | MGnify/ENA primary metagenome ERZ808037 (study PRJEB31490, sample SAMN06133399) | mouse gut metagenome | isolation source: J9 | host: mice | place: China: Chengdu | collected 2015-05 ... | reverse complement strand
TCGTTAATTTTGCATCGTCATCTGAGGTCTACAGGCTTGAGTGAACTCGCCTCAGACACACTCAGTGAAACACTACCCTCAAAGATTCGCTCGCAAACAAATACTCCGACTTCTTCCAATCCACAAGCGATGCCGCCACCGGCGGCAACTTGCTCGGCTCGCCCTCGCTCTCGGTCGAGGACGCGATGAACGCTCAAATCCGCGCCCTCACTAAGGGCGACGTTACCAAAGAGGCCGAGGTGCTTGCCCTCGACACTTGGAGAGCGCTCACCGAACTTAACGCACAGGCGCGTGAGTACAAGGAGTTGAACGCCAAAATGCAATCCAAATGACAGCGCAGCTCAACGGTCGATGGGACGCGGCAAGTTTCTTCGAGAACTTGACCGCCACCAACCGCCTTGCACGGTCTGAAGGTTTTACCTTCTGCCGTGTCAGCGGACTTGACGGCTTCGAGGAAGCGGTCAATCAGGCGCAGACTCAAACCGCTTTCGTCTGCGTCAGCGATATAGCCGACGGCTATACCGAGTTGAACAACACGCCGCGTACCCGACGTGTCAAGACGGTATTCTTTGCTATGCGCCACGCAGCCGAAGATATGGAGGCTCGTGCCGAATGTATGGAAACCATGCGCGAACTGTTCCGCCAATTTATGTCGCGGCTTCTCCCTGAAAAGGTTAGGTTGGAGCAGAACTGCATCTACCTTGACCCCCGAATATCGTTCAATGAGATTGACCGCTATTTTTTCAGCGGAGCAGCCGGGGCTTATTTCCAGATAGCCGTTGATGTGTTCACTGATTTAAGATACAATGCCGATGAGTGGAACGAATGACAATGAGCAGGTCGAGGCTCGACGTAAATACGTCCGCGCCTTCAATGCCACGATGGTTAAGATATGGCGCGAGCAAATCTCGCTTCTCGGAGTGATTGACACAGGAGCGTTGTACCGCTCAACGGTCGGTGTGTCAATGACTGCCGACGGCAAATTCATCGACATAACGCTTTCGCAAGCCTTCAATACCTATGGACTTTTCGTTGACTATGGCACAGGGCGAAACACTCCACGCGGCAACCCCGGCGACATCGGCAAAGCCAATGGCCGCAAGCGCAAGCGCTGGTTCTCTCGCAAGTATTTTGCCTCCGTGATGAACATTCAGGAATTTTATGCCGACTCCCTCGGCAGGGAGTTCTGCTGCGCCATATCCAACGCCCTCAACCCCGACATCATGCGCCGCGCAGTCACTCTCTAAGTGTACTTCTCGTGTCTTTTCGGACGCAAATTCATAGCCATAACTTTGCCGTATAATACAGCATCGTTATGGCTATTGATACAAAATCACTCACCGACATTATCACCGAGTTTCGCGCCCTGCAGTCCAAGGACGCAGTTTCTCCCGAATCTCTCGGCTACATCTTACAGCGCATAGTGGATTTGCTCGCCACTGCCGGAACGTCAGAGACCATCAGCAACATCACAAAGTTGCTCGACGGATTTAAGGCCGCAGGTCAGGCCATCACCGCACTTTCGCAGGGTCAGGCCGACCGCAATCACATCTATGCCAACAAATCGACGGTAAACCTCGCCACCGGCGCCGTTTCCGCGTCCTCCGAACTTTTCATCCAACAGGCCACGACCGAAAGGGCCGGTGCCATGCGGGCGCAGCAGGTCATCGACCTTAACAGCGCCAAGAAATCAATCTCCGAACTGGAGAAATTGCTTTCCGCAGTTCAATCGGAGATTGCAGCCCTCAAAGGCTCGGCAGGTGACGGCACTGTTTCAGGCGGTCTGACGCCCATATCGGTTCAGACCGAGGGCGACCGTCTGTTTGTCATCGGAGCACGAAAGCTCCTTCAGGACGGCTACGTTCCATACCTGTTCCGTCTCACTCAGAAACGAAATCGCTTCGCCGCGAAAGAGTCCTCGCTTCTCGGCACAAAGAAATATTGTCGCCGACGCAAGGGCTGGAACCTGTACGGTTCCTGCTATACAGTCAAGGTTGAAGGCAACAAATTCTTGTTCAATACCTCAGCCAAATCTACGTTTACTATGCCTTCGGACAATTATTCAGACAGTCCCGAAACGCTGGTCGTTGAGCACGTCAAACAAGACGGCACTCCGACTGTCGCATGGGGGCGAAGTTGCGTTTCGCTCGTCTGCCACAACGATAAAACCAAGCGTAGAATGATAAGGCTGCGCTTCGCCATTGGCTTCGGCAAGCTGTTAACTCCGGGCAAAGGCCGTATAACGACGGCTAACCTCGTCAGCACACTGGCCGAGTTTGCCCTTATCTATGACCCTGCTTCCAAAACATGGGTTTTCGGAAAGTAATACCCCTATAAAACAGATCGCCCACCCCGAGGGGTGGGAGGCTATCTGGTAAACGGCCATGATCGCACCGAGGGCTATCTAACAAGCCACGCACAGGGATCGCACCGAGGGCTATCCGGCATACGACAGAGGTATCACAGGTTCAATAGCTTGGTTTCACATCGTTGAGAGGTATCCGGTTCTGTTAGTATGGTTTCACTTGTCAATACACAAAGTTAGCACTTTTTCTTCACATATACAATAGTTTAACAATATAAAATTGCAGCAAAGTATGAACTTTAAGAACCACAAATCAGCTATACAGCTTTGCTCGGCAATTTTTCTCATTACGGTGGGCTGCGGCCTGCTGATTGCCGGGTTCATTCTGCCCCCGTCGGGCGAAATCCACAACTCCGTCCTCGTTGCCTTCGGCGAAATTCTGACTTTCGCCGGAGCATTGTTCGGCATCGACTATCACTATAAATACAAAGACCATGAGAAAGATTAACCAAATCATCGTCCATTGCTCTGCTACGCCGGAGGGCAAGGACTTCACCGTCCAACAGATTGACGCCTGGCATCGTCAGCGTGGCTTCCGCTGCATCGGCTATCATTATGTGATTTATCGTGACGGTTCAGTTCATCGTGGCCGTCCTGAAGACCGGGTCGGCGCACACTGCACCGGTCACAACGCGCACTCCATAGGTGTGTGCTACATCGGCGGCTGCGCATCTGACGGCAAGACGCCGAAAGATACCCGGACAGACGCTCAACGCGCTGCGCTCGTCAAGCTGCTTCGTGAACTGAAAGCAAAATACACGGTCGCCGCTATTCACGGCCACCGCGATTTTGCCAACAAAGCCTGTCCGTCTTTCGACGCCACTAAAGAATACGCCGCCTTATGATACGCTTCCGCACTTCCATTTTACTCTTTGTTCTCGCCGCAACCACCTTCCTGGGCGGTTGCCGCTCCCACAAAGAAGCCGTCAATAACAAGTCGCTCAACAGCGACAGCATAGCACGGTCGGAGCATCACCGCACAATCGCGGTGATTGACTCGGCCATCCGTAATATTGATTTTAGCTTCGATACCCTGAAAATCAATATCGAGCGACCTGTGGAATACGCCGAGGCGCCGGAGATTATTCGCCTGACGGCAACCCGTGGGCGCGTCATCGACCGGCGGCGTGTTCATAGGGATAGTGTCGAAGCCTTCAATCGGCTTGATACGGTGGCCTATCATCAATCAGCCGCCGAGGCTTCGACGGAACACACCGCCACAACGCGCCTGTATAATCCGCCTGACGGCACGGCGGTTCTGATAATCGCGCTTGTCATCGCAGGTATTCTATTCTACGTTTTCTATCGAAAACGCTAACATACAACAGCAACATAGAGTAGTTTTTTCATAATAATGGTATGCAGAGCGAGTTGCCCGTGAGGGTAGCTCGTTTTGTCTATCGCGTTCATCTTTACTCTCCCCGCCCGAACGAAGCAAGCGTCATCTTTACGAACACTCCCTGCGTCAGTCGTTTGCTCATCAGTCCCCGCCAAGCCCGAAGCATTTTTGGCCGAGGTTACGCTGCGCTTCACTTCGGCTAAAAACCGCTGCGGTCTTCGGGCCGATAGATTGCGCCCTCCGTCTTGTCCTCCGCTTTACCCCGACACCGCTCCTTCGTCACGGTGTCGGGCGCTATGGTCTGCGCCTATGGTTACAAACTATCTCGGTAAACCGCCCGAAACCTCCGCTTGCTATTTCCGGCTCGTCGTAGCCGCTGCGCTGCTCTCGTTCCTACGGTCGGCGCAAACCGTCGCTTTCCTCGTTCCTCCCACCCACAGAGGCTATGCCGCCAACATCACAAGCTCCCGGCACGGCTACTCTTATTCTCCGTCTGCGACGCTACGCCCGCCCCAGGCCCCGATGCACGGTGCGCCTATGCACTGACTTCGCTCCGGCAACGATGGCGACCGCTTCTCTCACTCCGAGCAGCCTGCGGCACACGGCACGGAGGGGTCGGCTAACTCTCAAACCGCAAGCGGATTTTAGAGATAGCCTGTCGCTCCGTTTATCGACCTTTGGTCGCTTTGCTCCGCAAAGAAACTATGCGACACCCCTCTGTGCTGTTTGCTCCAAGTTCGCTTCACTCCTTCGCCCTCGTTCAACTCCGCTACGCGCCGAATCGTCATCACCGCACATCGCCACGTTAACCCCCTCGACTTGATTGTATCTGCGTCAAGGGAGAGCGGTGGCTGTCGCGCAGGTCAATTTTCCACGAATGGAAATTTGACCTGCACGGCAGCGATTTGACCGCGCAATGAGGTGGCGGCTCTGCATATTCCGCAAGGGGAAAAGGGGGCGAGAGGAAAAACGAGCGTCTGCGCGGTGGGGGGTGGTCAAAGCCCCTACGGGGGCAAGCCCCCGTAACCCCCAAACGTCTGCTGTACAGCCGTTTCGCATCTGCAACCCACTACAAAACCGAGATTTTTGTAGACAGGACCCGTGCAGATGCCATTGATTTGCCTGATATGCAAATCTTTAAGGCTCAATTTTGACAGGACCCGACCGGCATCAGCCGCCCATCAAAATCGAGGTCGGAACTTTCCTTTCCGACACCTTCCCGTCGACCCTGTATCCTGCCCGACACCAACCCTTTGCCGTCTTTTCGTGACCGTAAAGCCGTGACGATATTTGCAGGGAACACCTACAAATATCGTATTCAGCAACGAATTATGGCTAATTATACATCCACCGCCAATGTCGTTCTCTCCGTCAACGGCAAGCAAGCACAACAGATGCTTTCTTCTCTCGAAAAGGACGCGAAGCGTCTGGAAAGACAGATTGCAGCCGCATCCAAGGCAGGAGATAAAGCCTCGATGAAAAAACTTCAACGTGAGCTTAATCAGACAAACCGCCTTATGGACCAGCTCAAAGGTGCGTCCGCTTCCACCGAGAGAATCCTGAGCCGTCTCGACAAGGCCACGCCGAAGGAGCTTAACAAGGCTCTACGACAACTCAAAAACGAATTGAACGGCATCGAGAGGGGCACCGCCGCATGGGACGCGCAGATTGCCAAAATCAAGGCTGTAAAGGCCGAGATTGACAGCGTCAACGAGGCCATGCGCGAGCAGGAGTCCTTCTCCGACCGTTTCGCTGAATGGCTCAACAAGTGGCAGATGGCACTTGTCGCCGTAGGCGCCGCCATTACGGGTCTTGTCCTCGCAGGGCGTAAGGCTGTCAACGCATACGCCGAGATGGAGCAGGAGATGGCCAACGTCCGCAAGTTTACCGGCATGTCCGCCGAGGAAGTCGAGGCCCTTAACGAGGAGTTCAAGAAGATAGACACCCGAACCTCAAGGGAGGAACTTAACCAACTCGCCCAGGAGGCCGGGCGACTCGGCAAGACCTCGCAGGAGGATGTGCTCGGCTTCGTCCGCGCAGCCGACAAAATCAATGTCGCCCTCGATGACCTCGGCAGCGGTGCCACGCTGACATTGTCAAAACTGACAGGCATCTTCGGCGACGAACAGCGCCTCGGCACCGAGAAGGCTCTGCTCTCGGTCGGTTCCGTTATCAATGAATTGTCGCAGAACTGTTCGGCTTCCGCTCCCTATATCGCCGAGTTCGCTTCCCGAATGGGTGGCGTAGGGGCGCAAGCCGGTATGACCGTGCAGCAGATTATGGGCTTCGCCGCCGTTCTGGACTCCAATAACCAGAAGCTCGAAGCGTCCTCGACGGCTCTCTCGCAGGTTATTGTCCGTATCTATCAGGACCCGGCCAAGTATGCCCGTGTCGCCGGGATGGATGTGCAAAAGTTCACTAATCTGGTTAAAACCGATATGAACGCCGCCCTGATCGAGTTCCTCTCGACTCTCAAACAAGCCGGCAACATGGATGTCCTCTCGCCGATGTTCAAGGATATGGGCGAAAACGGCTCCCGTGCCATATCGGCGCTCTCGACGCTCGCCAATCATATCGACCAGGTCAAGGCGCAGCAACTCGTGGCTAACGAGGCTTTCGCCGAGGCCACCTCTATCGACAGGGAGTTTGACGTTCAGAACAATACTGTCATGGCCGGTCTGGAAAAAGCCAAGAAGCGAGTAAACGAACTTGCCGTCGAACTGGGCGAGAAACTGCAGCCGGTGATGCGCCTCGTGATTTCTTCCTCGACAATCGCGCTCAAAGCCCTCTCTACTATGGTGGACTTCTTCATCAAGTATCGCCGCGAGATTGTCGCGGGGGTCGTTGCAATCGCGGCCTACAACGCCATTATGGTTGTATATCGCTATCATACCGTTATGGCGACAAGGGCGACGACGCTGTTCCACGGCGTGATGAAGCTCGTGCGGATGATTCTTCCTGCCGTCCGGCTTCTATTTACTCCGCTCATAAACGCCGTACAGTATTTTACAAACGGCCTTCAGGTGAACTACGCGATGCAGGAGCGATGGCGAAAGTCGATGGCCGCGATGAAGTTCTCCAACTGGATAGGGCTTGTGCTCGCGCTGGGCGCGGCTGTCTACGCACTCGCCAACCGTTGGAAGACGGCCAGGGAGGAGGCCGAGAAAGCGCGTAAGGAACAGGAGGAATACAAGAAGTCGCTTACCGACCATGACGCGGCTTCCTCGGAGTATTGCGCCAAAGAGGTTGACCGCCTCGACGCGCTTTATAAGGCCGCTACCGATGAATCGAAGTCGAAGGACGAGCGCAAGGCCGCCGCAGAGCGGCTGCAAGCTCTCTATCCCGACTATTTCAAGAACCTTACCGCCGAGCAGATTCTTGTAGGTCAGGCTAAGACAGCCTACGACCAACTGCGCGACTCCATCATTGAAGTGGCCCGCGCACGTGCCGCCGCCGCGAAAATCGAGGAGAACGAGAAGGAACTTCTCACCCTCGAACAACAGGCGCCGGGGCTTAAAGCCACACGCGACCGCGACAAAGCGGCTTACGATGCAGCAGTCGCCGACTGGGAACGGGCAAGGGAGATGGAGAGCAACCAGTCATATACCAACTCCACCGATGCAGCCGTGGGGCAGATGGTCAGTGTCGCACCTTACGCCCGTAAGGTAGCTTCTACCGGCGAGACCTACAACGCTTCGGAAACTGCGTATCAGGCCAATCAGACGAAACAGCGTCAGCTAAGGGAGGCCAACGAGTTCCTGCGAGACAAGTACAAGGTATCCGCCGACGCGCTCATGGAGCCGCAGAATCCATCCGCGCCGACCGTCTACACTCCCACGGGAGGCAGCGGTTCGGGCGGCTCCGGCGCTTCGACCGACAAGTTCACCGCCGAGAAGGACTGGCGCGAGCAGCAGGAGGCAGTCGCACGTATCAGCTACGCCACCGGCGAGTCCGACTATCTCGCATACACGAAGCGTATGGACGAGATAGCCGTGGAGTTCTGCGAGAAGCAGTTGCTTCATACTGACCTAACGGAAACGGAACGTCTGAAAATCACCGCCGAGTGGCGCGAGGCGCAGAAGAAACAGGCCGAGGATGCGGTCAAGGAGTCGGTCGAGACGGAGGATAAACGCTATAATACCGAACTGGCTCAGTTGAAGCAGTTCTACATCGACGGCTCTATCTCCAAAGAGACATACGACCTCAAAATAGAGGAGGCGGAGATTGAGCACCAGCGTAAGCTCGTGGCCGCCACCGCCGAGGGCAGCAGGGAGCGACTGGAGGCCGAGCGGCAGTTGCAGTCCCTTCTGATCGCGCAGATGCAGCGCAAGCAGCAGGAGACCGGACGCCTCGAAGCGAAGTATGCGGCAATGAAAAAGGACTATTTCGGCGACAATCCGCAGGAGGCTCAGGCGAAGTATGACGCCGACTTCGCTCTCCTTCAGGTGGTCTACGACCGAGAGATTGCCGCCGCAGGTGAGAATGCCGCTGAACGGCTCCGCATCGAGGAGGCTTTCGAGAAAGCCAAGCTCGCCCTGAAAAAGAAGTACGGCCTTCTCGCCGAGGAGGACACTCGCAACGCTATGGAGCGAGGCATCGCCGACTCCGTGGAGTGGCTTAACTCCGACGGAGGCAAGGCCATCACCGGCTCGCTCGAAACGCTCACTTCGGGTATGTCGGCTGTGTTCTCGCAGCTCTCGTCGATGATACAGGCCGAACTGGAGATACAGACAGCGTCAATCAACAAACGCTATGACGCTGAAATCAGCCGTGCCGAGGGGAACACCTACAAGGTGAAGAAGCTCGAACGCGACAAGGAGAAGGAGATTGCCAAAGCCAAGAAAGAGGCCAACCGCAAGATGTTCGCAATGCAGGTGATACAGGCCGTGGCGCAGACCGCGACCAACGCCCTGAACGCCTACGGCTCGGCTGCCGCCGTGCCTGTCGTGGGCTATATCCTCGCACCAATAGCGGCGGCTATGGCCGTGGCCGCAGGTGCCATACAGATCGCCGCCATCAAGAAGCAGCAACAGGCTTCCGAGGCCCAGGGCTACCAGTCCGGCGGCTTTACCCCTCAGGGCCGGGCCGACAAGGTGGCCGGTGTCGTTCACAAAGGGGAATGGGTCGCCTCGCAGCGACTTGTCAATAATCCCCGAACCCGCCCGTTGTTGGAGGCTCTGGACTATGCGCAGCGCAATAACACTATCGGCTCTATAACTGCCGCCGATGTGTCGCGCACGATTACTGCTCCCGCAGTCCTGGCAGCACAGCCCTCTACGCCTCCAACCATCGTGAACAACACCTATAATTCCACTCCGTCAGCCGACAACTCCGAATTGACTTCGACGATCCGGCAGTTGAAAGACCGCCTGAACGAGCCTTTTGTCACCGTGAACACCGTGACCGGCGATCACGGAATACAACAGGCACAGGACGAATACGACAGACTGATGAAGAATAAATCTCCCAAATCAAGGAAATAATGCACATATACGTCAACAACAAACTGGCAGCACTCAAAAAGGGGACTTCCTTTGAGTACGTTTCCGAGAACCGCCTGTTTTCGGGCAGTGACGGCTACACCCTCACAATTACTTTTCCGCTGCGCGGATGTCCCGAAAACATCGCTATCTTCGGCCATATCAACCGGGCAGATGTAGCCGCAAAGAAAGTTATCTTCGACTGCGAAATACGCGACAAAGGCTTCTACAAGTTCGGCTCAATCACAATCACTGAAATCTCCGAGACCGAGGTCAAGACGCAGTTCCTCGAAGGCCGCTCGGAACAGAATTTTGACAAGACCTTCGACAAGGTCTATATCAATGAACTTGACCTCGGCGCTCCGCCCACTACCTACAAGTCAAGCATCACTCCGGCCAATGCCTGGTTCCCCGAAAATTCGGGCTGTAAATGTGTGGCCCTGCCGTGGGTCAACGACTATTCGGGAAACATTCAGAACAAGGCGGAGCATATTGTCGATGATGCCGTGCAGAACAGGTCGCATTATGAGTGGAGCGAAGACACCACAGGCTTGTCGTGGCAGCCGTATCTTCTTTACATCACAAAGAAGATATGCGAGGCCGTGGGCTATGCCGCCGACTTCTCCAAGTGGGAGGAAGTGGAGGAATACAGGTATCTCCTTATCTGCAACACTCTCCCTCATGCGTGGTATATGCCCGCTTTTGCAAACGCTCTGCTGCATTGGACGGTAGAGGAATACTTTGAGAAGTTGGAGCTGTTTTTAGGGGGTGAGTTCGACTTCGACCACCGGGGCAAGCGCATCACGTTTGCCTTCACTCAGGCAACTCTGGCCGCGAAGCGTCCCGTCTGCCTTGAAGACGTGGTCGAGGAACACTCTACCGAGGTAAAGGTCGATGATGACCGTTGCGAGTATCTGGAATCGAAGAATCTTGTCTACAAGGACTGCGACCACGAAATGTGGAAGTTCTACTCCTGCGACTGGTTCATCAAGGGCTGGCAAAATAGAGTGGTTCGCTACGACTCAATGCGAGAACTGTTGGCCGCCAATCAGAGTTACAGAACGTGGAACGGTCAGCACCACCGCGACAACCGCATAGACAAGCTGCTATATGCCGCCGACTGCGACGCTTATTTTGTTATCCGTCCCGTCAGCCGTCAGCAGGTAGTGGAATGGAGGGGCAGTATTATCTATGTCTACTATCGCTACACGTGCCGTCTGCAGCCGGTCAATCTCTTTGGCGGTCGTATCGTCAGCGAAGACGAGGACGCCGAGCAGGTGGAGATTGAGTTTGTTCCGGCATGGGTGGACGATACCGAGGGAAAGTACGGTCGTGTGCTTTTCCTTTCCTTTTCCGGCTACGATGAGGACACCAACACCACGAGCGAGAATGACAAAGACCATCCGTTTCAGACGACTCACACCGTATCGTCGCTTGAAGCCGGGGAGAAGGAGAAGAAATCGGAATACTACGACCGAATCTATATCGGCTGGTACGATGGTTCCAACTACTATCAGGGAGGGCATCTGCCTTACCCGAATGTGGAGAACATCGTTATCGCCGATGACTGGAGCAATTTCAGCTACGCGCATTTCTCCTTGCGCATCAACGACCGGCAGATAAGGAGGGGGCAGATTATCCACAACATCGAGCCGAAATTGAAAACGACCTTCAAATTCCTTTCCGACAACATCCCTGATGTTCGCTCTGTTTTCCTCATTCGAGGCAAACGCTATATCTGCGAAAAAATAACTGCGACCTTTACCGAGAACGGTATGTCGCAGTTACTCAAAGGCGTTTTCTACCCAATCACCGAGGACTAAAACCCTTTCCCTTTCATCCTTTCGTAGAATACCTCCTTGCCGGAGTCTGCGTTGCGGATGCGGAACTGAACGATGGTGCGGTGCGGTATCGTGTCGGGGAGTTGCTTTACCAACTCCTTGATTACATCATTGACGGTACCGAAACCGATGTCCTGAACGTGGGCGAGTATTTCGCCCTTGAAATAGGCGGTGCCCTCGACCATCTTCTTCTTCGAGATGCGGAACAGAGCCTCTTTCGGTTCGTCCACATCTTTTGCCAGTCCCTGCTTGCTCCGGGCTGTCGAGAAGAAGATGAAGTCTATTACCTTAGCGTTCAGTTCCCACGCCGGGGAGAAGTCGAGCATTATGTAGCCGCGAGTGACGGTATGGCTTCCGCTGTGGTTCATGCCGAAACCGACCTCCGCTATATTGGCGGCGCAGTCGTTCTGGGCGACTGTGGCCCATGTGTAGCGGAATGTGTAGACGCTGTACCATGTCTCTTTCGGCAATCCCATCGACTTGCAGATCTGCTTGATGCCGGTGTTGACATTGGCGTTGAAGCTGTCCGCGTCGCAGAACCGCTTGTGGAAGTTGAACAGATACGGGTCATTGGGAGCTGTCTTGTACTTCTCCATAAGTGGGTACAGTATAGGCTCCACCTGTATCTCGAAGTATGCCTCATCGCGGCGTGTGGAGCGTGTTTTGGCTCGCTTGTAGCCGATTACGCCCTTCTTGTAGTCGCTTTTCTGCAACCCGAATAGGTCTATGGTGTTGATACCTGCGAGGCACAGCACCAACTTTGCAACGTCTTGGCCGAGTTCGGACAGCGGCTCGGTCTGTTTTGTCGGTGGCAGCGGCGCGAAGAAGAACTCACGGGCTTCTTCAGCCGTGATGGCGTGTTTGGTCGTGCGGTCGGCTTTCGGTATCCTGACCCGCGCCCAGGGATTGTTCTTGATGCGAACTATCCCTTTGCTCTCGTCGTTGAAGTCGAGCAGCGCCGCCTTGTATATCTGACGGACGCAAACAGGATATTGTTCTTTCGCACGATGGGTGCTTCCGAGGCTTTCTATCCATCGGGTCAGCACGGCAGGTGTCAGGTGAGCGCACATAACCTTCGTGGTACCGAGGTACCTTTCGAGGTTGTTTACCGCCAGTCGGTAGGTGCGTGAGTTTCGCTCGTGGCCCTCGTTGAACATCTTGTCGATATGCCGCGTGGCATAGTCGCTGAAACAGATGTCGGTGTTGGCAGTCGTGATATATTGTATCACTTCCTGCAACGACATTGCCGCTGTGTCCTTGTCGTTCAGCAAGGAGTTGTAGTAGTAGATTTGCTCCGAGCAGTATTTTGATACTGCGGAGTCCAAAATCTCACCCTTTTTAGAGATGTCTCGTTTAGACACCATCTTGTCGGTCTTGATGTAGCCCACCTTTCTGTTGTGGGTTACTCGGATGTAGACTTGACCGTAGCCATCCGAGCGGAAGTTGTTGATTACCGGTTTAAGAGTCGCCATAATCTTATTATTTAATGATTGTTTATAGGTTGCTTAACCATTTATTTATCAGCGATTTGTACTCTTAAACATTTCTTAAACACGTCTTAAACAAGGGGTCTGAAATTCTTAAACAATTCTGAAACATTTCCGCGCATATTGCTCGATTAATGTAGCGAAATGAACGAACTCTTTAAGAACAACTTAGGCCGTAATCCCTGAATTGTCAGAGAATTACGACCTAAGTAAATAGTAGTGAGCGTTATGCTCTATCGGTCAAATTTTATTCCAAGTTGGCCTGGGCACATGCGACGCGGGCGATGGGCACGCGGAAGGGCGAGCAGCTGACGTAGTTCATACCCAGTTTTGCGCAGAACTTGACGGAGGAGGGTTCGCCGCCATGCTCGCCGCAGATACCAACTTTGAGGTCGGGACGGGTGGAGCGACCTTTCTTGACGCCCATTTCTACGAGCTGGCCAACGCCTTCCTGATCGAGGACTTCGAAGGGATCGGTCTTGATGATGCCGTGTTCCTTGTAATATTTGAGGAATTTGGGAGCATCGTCGCGCGAGAATCCGAAGGTCATCTGGGTAAGGTCGTTCGTACCGAACGAGAAGAATTCGGCTACCTCGGCAATCTGATTGGCGGTGAGGGCAGCGCGGGGCACTTCGATCATCGTACCTACGAGATAGGGGATAGATGTGCCTTTTTCTTCGAATACCTTGGCAGCGGTGGTATGGATGATGCCGGCCTGGTTCTGGATCTCTTTGAGCGAGCCAACCAGCGGGATCATGATTTCGGGATGAACGTCGATGCCGCGGGCTTTGACTGCGAGGGCAGCCTCGATGATGGCGCGGGTCTGCATCTCGGTGATTTCGGGGTAGGTGATACCCAGACGGCATCCGCGGTGGCCCAGCATCGGGTTGAACTCTTCGAGTGCGTCAACTTTGGCTTTGACTTCGGCCAGAGTGATGCCCATCTCGTCAGCGAGCTCTTTCTGGGTAGCTGTCTGATGAGGTACGAATTCGTGCAGAGGGGGATCGAGCAGACGGATGGTGACGCCCATACCGTCCATGGCTTCGAAGATGCCTTCGAAGTCGCCGCGCTGCATGGGAAGCAGTTTGTTGAGGGCGATCTTGCGGCCTTCGAGGTCGGAGGCGAGGATCATTTCGCGTACGGCTTTGATACGGTCGCCTTCGAAGAACATGTGCTCTGTGCGGCACAGGCCGATACCCTGAGCGCCGAATGCGCGTGCCTGCTTGGCGTCGCGCGGTGTGTCGGCGTTGGTGCGGACCAGAGTCTTGGCAAATTTGGTCGAGAGATTCATGATGGCGCCGAAGTCACCGTCGAGCTCGGGCTGAACGGTGGGAACCTGACCGTCGTAAACGTCGCCGGTGGAGCCGTTGAGCGAGATCCAGTCGCCTTCGTTGTATACTTTGCCGCCCATTTCCACGGTGCGCTTCTCGTAGTCGACTTTGATTTCGCCGGCGCCTGATACGCAGCATTTGCCCATACCGCGGGCTACTACGGCTGCGTGGCTGGTCATACCGCCGCGCATGGTGAGGATACCCTGAGCCACGGCCATACCGCGAAGGTCTTCGGGCGAGGTCTCGATGCGGACGAGTACCACTTTCTTTTTCTTCTCGGCCCACGATTCAGCGTCGTCGGCGAAGAATACGATCTGGCCGGTGGCTGCACCCGGCGATGCGGGCAGACCTTTGGCCATGACTTTGGCGCGCTTGAGGGCTGCCTTGTCGAACACGGGGTGGAGAAGCTCGTCGAGTTTCTGGGGCTCCATGCGCAGCAGGGCGGTCTTTTCGTCGATTTCGCCTGCGCGGAGGAGGTCCATGGCGATTTTCACCATTGCGGCACCGGTGCGCTTACCGTTGCGGGTCTGGAGCATCCAGAGCTTGCCGTCCTGAATGGTGAACTCCATATCCTGCATGTCTTTGTAGTGGCCTTCGAGCTTGTTGGCGATGGCGATGAGCTCGGCGGCGCATACTGGCATCGACTCTTCAAGCGAGGGATATTTTTCGGCGCGGACCTCTTCGCTGATACCCTGGAGGGCGGCCCAGCGGCGCGAGCCTTCCACGGTGATCTGCTGAGGTGTGCGGATACCGGCTACCACGTCTTCGCCCTGAGCGTTGATGAGGTATTCGCCGTTGAAGATGTTTTCGCCGGTGGCAGCGTCGCGCGAGAAGGCTACGCCGGTAGCGGAGTTGTTGCCCATGTTACCGTAGACCATAGCCTGTACGTTGACGGCGGTACCCCATTCTTCGGGAATCTGGTTCATGCGGCGGTAAAGGATGGCGCGTTCGTTCATCCAGCTGTCGAACACGGCGCAGATGCCGCCCCAGAGCTGATCCCATGCGCTTTCGGGGAAGTCTTTGCCGGTGTGTTCTTTGACAGCGGCTTTGAACAGCGTTACGAGCGATTTGAGATCTTCAACTTCGAGTTCGGTATCGAATTTGACGCCTTTGTCTTCTTTCACCTTGTCGATGATGGCTTCAAAGGGGTCGATTTCGGTTTTCGATTTGGGTTTCATGCCGAGAACCACGTCACCGTACATCTGCACGAAGCGGCGGTAGCTGTCCCATGCGAAGCGCGGGTTGCCGCTCTTTTCTGCCAGGGCTTCTACGGTGGCATCGTTCATGCCGAGGTTGAGCACGGTGTCCATCATGCCGGGCATGGAAGCGCGGGCACCGGAGCGTACGGATACGAGCAGGGGGTTCTTGGGGTCGTTGAATTTCTTGCCGGTGAGAGCCTCAACGTGGGCGATGGCTTTTTCTACATCGGCCTTGATGTCTTTGACCACGTAGTCTTGACCATACTGGGTGTACTCGGTGCAGACATCTGTTGTGATGGTGAAACCGGGAGGAACGGGCATCCCAAGTTTATTCATTTCGGCGAGGTTGGCACCTTTGCCGCCGAGAAGGTTGCGCATTGAAGCATCGCCTTCGGCTTTACCGTCGCCAAATGTATAAATCTTTTTCATTTGGGTTGTGGAGTTATTAGTTAAGTATTAATATTTAGTTTTAGTTTTTAGCTTGGTATTATGCCTTGCCGCGTTGAGCGCCGAGGCGCCGGGCGGCTTTTATTTTAGGGCTATCTGCAAAGATACGATTTATCCGTGGATTTTTCCGCGTGTCGGTCTTAAAAATTTCTATGTTTGGTTCAAAATGTTAAAATCTGCGCTATATATGAGGCTGAAACGGCTGAAATGAGTTAACTTTGTGCCTGAATAGGCCCGTGCGGGCTGATGTCTCTATCCTAAATATTTTACGCCATTAGCAAACAGATAATATAGATGTCAAGAAAACGCAAAGAACTTCCGCTGCTGGAAAATCTCGCCATCACCGGTGTGGCAGCCGAGGGGAATGCTATAGCGCGGGTGGACCAGATGGTGGTGTTTATCCCGTTCGGTGCGCCCGGCGATGTGGCTGATGTGAAGATCGACCGCAAGAAGCATTCTTATGCCGAGGGGCATATCGAGCGGCTTGTGACACCCTCGGAGTTGCGCCGGGAACCCCGATGCCCACATTTCGGGGTGTGCGGCGGTTGCCGCTGGCAGCATCTGCCGTATGAATTTCAGCTTCAGACCAAGCGTCAGCAGGTGGTCGATGCCCTCGACCGCATAGGCAAGGTGGCTCATCCCGAAGTGCGTCCGACTTTGGGCTCGGAGAATATCTGGGCCTACCGCAACAAGATGGAATACACCTTCTCCAATAAGCGCTGGCTCACATGGGAGCAGATGCGCTCGGGCGAGGAGTTCGCCGACCGTTCCGGCGCCGGATTTCATATCCCCGGGGCGTTCGACAAGGTGCTCGACATCGAGGCCTGCCATCTGCAGGACGATCTCGGCAACCGCCTGAGGCTTCATCTTAAGGAGTATGGCATTCGCCACGGCCTCCCGTTTTACGATCTGCGTGCTCAGCAGGGGTTCCTGCGTACCCTGATGATACGCATCCTTTCCACCGGCGAGGTTATGGTGGTGGTATCGTTCGGCGAAGACAATCCCGAGGCCATTCAGGCCACACTCGACGATCTCCGTCAGGCCTTCCCCGAAATTACGTCGCTGATGTATGTCATCAACACCAAGCTCAACGACACTATCGCCGACCTCCCTGTCCGGCTTCATTCCGGCCGCGAATGGGTGGAGGAGGAGATGGAGGGGCTGCGCTTCCGCATAGGTCCGAAGTCGTTCTATCAGACAAACTCTCGCCAGGCTTATGAATTATATAAGGTGGCACGCGGTTTTGCCGGACTTACGGGCAATGAATTTGTCTACGATCTATATACCGGAACGGGTACGATAGCCAATTTTGTGGCCCGCAAGGCCCGCAAGGTGATAGGTATAGAATATGTGGCCGATGCCATCGAGGACGCAAAAGTGAACTCGCGTGTCAACGGACTGGACAATACGGAATTCTATGCCGGCGATATGAAGGATGTGCTGACCGACGAATTTATCGAGGCTCACGGCCGTCCGGATGTGATGATTGTGGATCCGCCGCGCGCCGGAATGCATGCCGATGTGGTAAAAGTGATTCTCAATGCGCGTCCGGAGCGTATAGTCTACGTCAGCTGCAATCCGGCCACTCAGGCTCGCGACCTGGCGCTTCTGGCCGAGGCTTACGATATCACAGCTGTGCAGCCGGTGGATATGTTCCCGCATACTCACCATGTGGAGAACGTGGTTCGCCTTGAGCGCAAGGCTTGAGCTCAAGTTTGGCTCGCGTGATCAGGCGAGGTTGGAATTGTAGTAGCTCGGATCGCCGGTGACCTCTTCGCCCACGAAAGAGGGGAGAGGCGGCTGTTCGGCTTCGGAGGCAAGTTCCACTTCGGCGACGGTAAGCCCCCGGTGGCAGCCCTGAAATTGATCCACTTCCCAGGTGTAGCCCTCAAACGGCACGATGTAGCGGACTTTTTCGATTACTCTTCCTTCGGCGCATCGGCTCAGCATGTCGCGCGCATCTTCCGCCGGGATTTCATATTCCCATTCGTCGCGCGTGGCTCCCCGGTTGGCACCTTTGATGGTCAGAAAAGCGCGGTCGTTCCATAGCCGCACGCGCACCACCCCCTCCTTGCGGCGGCTGATGTATCCCTGACGGATTACGATGCGGTCGGTTGCGAGGTCGATAAAGGAGAGGTCTCGGACCAGAAATTTACGTTCTGTCTCTTTTGCCATGGGTGTATGCCTTAGTGGATTGGTGATTTGGGCCGGGGTTAAATCCCGGCCGATGCAACAAAGGTAGAAAAACAAACTGAATTGAACATAATCTCAACGACATATTTCCGATTGCGCGGCGTCAGGCTGCGTCTGCTGGCGCTGCTGACGCTGCTGACGGCTGTCTGTGGCGACATGCTTGCCGATGAGTCGGCTGACACGCTGCGTGGCGTCACACTTAAGGAAGTGACAGTGCGCAGAGGCCGCGAGCATTACTCCAAACGCAACAATCCGGCGGTAGATTTCGCGCGCAAGGTGCGCCAGGGTGGCGAGAAGACTGACCCGCGGCGCAATCAGCGGTATGCCTACCGGAAGTACGACCGTATGTCGTTTGGCCTCAACGACTTTCATGCGGGCCGTGATTCGTCGGCGCTCAAAGGCCGCTTTGGATTCCTCCGTGAATATGTCGACACTTCCGACGTGACGGGTCTGCCCGTGCTCCCCTTGTCGCTGAAGGAGAAGGTAACCGATGTGGTCTACCGCCGCGAACCTAAAGCCGAGAAGCAGATAGTGAGGGCGCTGTCGTCGCATGGCATCGATGAGGTAGCCGACTTGCAGAATGTCCAGACTATGGTGGAGGATGTGTTCCGCGAAATCGACCTGTACGATGACAATGTCAATCTGCTCCAGAACCGGTTCGTGAGTCCGCTGTCGAAAATTGCACCGGATTTCTATAAATTTTATCTCACGGATACTCTGACGGTCAACGGCCGCCGGTGCATTGTGCTGAGCTTCGCCCCGCGCAATCCGGCCACATTCGGTTTTCTTGGCCGGCTTTATGTGGAGCAGGGGGATACTACCATGTTCGTGCGCAGGGTGGATATGGGAGTCTCGCCTACGATAAACCTCAATTTTATCGATCGGATGCGCATCGTGCAGGAATACGAGCGCGCAGCCGACGGATCGCGCCTGAAGACTCTTGACGATTTCAACGCTATTATAGAGGTGATTAAAGGTACTCCCCAGATGTATGCCCGGCGCACTACGCGATACGACAATCATACATTCTCGCCAACCGCTGCCGACGGGTATCTCGACCGTCTGGGCGACACATTCGAAGATGAGATGGCCACCACGCGCGATTCGGTCTACTGGGCTTCGGCGCGTATCGTCAACCCTACAGTTAATGAGCGGCGCATACCTCAGATGCTCGCGCGCATGCGCCGGGTGCCGTTGTTCCGCTACGGCGAAATGTTCGTAAAACGTATGGTGGTAGGGTATCTGCCCACCGGGAAGAACTCCAAGTTTGATATCGGGCCGCTCAACACTTTTATCAGTGCCAACACCGTGGAGGGACTTCGCTTGCGTCTGGGTGGAATCACTACGGCCAATCTGTCACCCCACTGGTTCGCGCGCGGATATGCTGCCTACGGCTTCAAGGATCATAAATGGAAATACAATGCCGAACTGGAATACTCCTTCAACGCCAAAAAATATCATTCTCGCGAATTTCCGGTCCATTCCCTCAGGGTCTCGCAGGGTTACGACATCGACCAGCTGGGACAGCACTATCTCTTTACCAATCCTGACAATGTGTTTCTGGCGCTGAAGCGAGAGCCGGATAGACTGATTACCTACCGGCGGCATACCACATTGCGCTATGAGCTGGAGCTGAACAACAATTTCTCAGTGGTGGCTTCCGCCTCGGAACAGCAGCAACAAGCCGGCCCGTATGTGCCGCTGGTGACTACCGACGGCTATTCCATCCGACATTACGACCAGACATATTTCACCCTTCAGCTCCGGTATGCTCCCGGTGAGAAATTTTACCAGACCAAGACGTCGCGCATTCCGATTAATCTCGATCCGTGGGTGGTAGTGCTCAGCCACACCTATTCGCCGCAGGGTTTCCTCCGGGGACGATATAACGTAAACAAGACGGAGCTGAGCGTACAGAAGCGCTTTTGGTTCTCAGCTTTCGGTTTCGCTGACATAGTGGTCAAGGGCGGCCATGTGTGGAGCCGTTCGCCCTACATAAGTCTGCTCACGCCTAACGCCAACCTCTCATACACTATCCAGCCTGAAAGCTACGCTTTGCTGAATCCGATGGAATTTATCGGCGACTCGTTCGCAAGCTGGGATGTGACCTATTGGCTCAACGGTGCGCTGCTCAATTACGTGCCGCTGCTGAAGAGGCTGAAACTCCGCGAGGTAGTGGCCTTCCGCGGATGGCTTGGGAGTCTGTCTGACAAAAACAATCCGCGCCTGCAGCCTGCAGGCGCCGGACCCGATGCTCTGCTGATGCTCCCCGAGGGAGCTTTATGCACACAGATGCATGGCAAACCCTATATGGAGATGAGCGTCGGAGTCGACAATTTCCTCAAATGCCTGCGTGTGGACTATGTATGGCGACTGAACTACCGCTCCACTCCCGGAGTCGACCGCAGCGGCCTGCGAGTAGCCTTCCACGTCACATTCTGATTCTCCGTGTCCGGTTGCCGAACAGGCTCTCAGGCTTTGGTGTCTGACTCGTCGTCGTGTTTGAAAAGCTTGTCTTCTTCGTCGAGGTGAAAATTGCGCGACAGCGTGGCGATGAAGCGTGTTATCTGCTTGATGGCGTCCTCGGTGGCTTTCGAAGCCTCTTTTTTCTGCAGACGCATCATCAGCATCCCGTAGAGGGCTGTGAAGCAGGTCTCTATTTCGCCCACGGCGGCATCGCCGGCCTTCGAGCGCAGCTCGACGATGAAGGGGAGGGTGCGGTAGAATTCCGCAGTGTATTCCGGAAATTCCGGATCCTGAAGCAGACGCTGATGCAGCTGAACCAGCTGATTCAGGATGTTGTGGTTGATCTGCAGGTGGCCTTTTTCAGTCACACCTTCGCGGCGCATCATGTCAATAAGCGATTCATACCATTGCTCCATCTCTGTGCGCTGGGCGTCGGTAAGATTGAAGCGGTCGATCACATTTTTGCCTATCTTGTCTATATCGAGGTCGTTGGCGCGGATGATATCTTCCACCTGCCACATATACAGGATATATTCGGCGATGTTCTCTTTACGTTTTTGAGAAGCTATAATCATAGTCAGATGTTAATTTTAACTGCAAAGTTAACAATTTATCTTTTATCGCTGCTATCTGTCGACTCCATTCGTCCAAAAGGTGGCTTGGACATAGAACTGCTTGACAGCCGTGGATGAATGTTCCATATTTGATAGTTTAAGCGGCAAAAATTCTGTTAAAAATTCGTTTTCCCGTGTTCTTGAGCAGAATAATCAAAATTTTTTAATAAAAAAACTTGCAATTCAAAAAAGGTTGTTATATTTGCAATCGGAATCGTGTAAAAAATTATCCCTTATAATAACCCTCAATTAATCACAATCAAAATGAAAGACTTAGTAGCAAAAATCAACGAGGTTTGCGCAACATTCGAAAAAGAAGCAAAGCTGAATGTTGAAAACGGTAACAAAGCTGCCGGTACTCGTGCACGCAAAGCATCGCTTGAGCTCGAAAAACTCCTCAAAGAGTATCGCAAAGCCTCTATCGAAGCTGCAAAATAAGCTATAAAGTTTAAAAGACTTTAGAAAAAAACGACATCGGCATATGCTTGAGCGCATGTGCCGATGTCGCTTTCTTTTTGAACGAAAGAAACCATCACCGGTGCCGGTCACATATCGTCGTTGCGCGGATTGTTATTGAGGGTTTTTGTCTCCTGCTTTTCGAGGCGTTTGGTGACCCTGTCATTGTCGGCTGCATCGATAGCGGCCCCGGGATATTCCCGGCATGCAGCATCTTTAGCTTTAGCTTGATTTGCGCTGCAGCAGCGTCGGGGAGTTTTGGCTTCGTTTGTGGTTTTCATAGTCTTGGAAGATTGTATCATTGTTTTATTAAACAACGATAGCGGGGGCAGTAAGGTTCATCTCCCAAGAAGTTAAAAAATCATTCTGGCTCCTGACATCCGCCCACGGGAAGTTCGCTGAGCTGACCGATATAGTCGAGGAGTTCCTGCCGTCCGCGCCGGTCGACGGCTGAAGTGCGGAATACGGGTGGCAGCTCGTCCCAGGTCTCCAGAAGAGTGGCGCAATAGTCGGCAGTCACCTTCTTTGCGGCAGTAGAGCTCAACTTATCGAGTTTGGTAAACACGATACAGAAAGGCACTCCGTTTTCCCCGAGCCATTGGATGAACTCCAGATCGTTTTTCTGGGGTTTATGGCGCCCGTCGATAAGCAGAAACAGGCATGTCATCTGCTCGCGGCGGAGGATATAGTCTTCAATCATGCGACGAAGCTGGAGGCGGCTGTCGCGGCTGCGCTGAGCGTATCCATAGCCGGGCAGGTCGACCAGATACCATTGGTCGTTGACCAGAAAATGATTGATCAGCATCGTCTTACCCGGGGTGGCGGAGGTCTGCGCAAGTCCCGAGCGGTTGGTCAGCATATTTATAAGCGAAGATTTTCCTACATTCGAGCGGCCTATGAACGCGAATTCATGGCGGGAATCGGCCGGACATTTGGCCGCGTCGGAATTGCTGATTACGAATCTTGCCGAGTTTACTATCATGCGAGGTAGTTGTTGTTGGTTTTTGTGAGTGTAAATTTACGATTTCCTGCTTTTATAACCAAATCCCTCTCCCGAAGGTTTGCCCACCGATAGATTCCGGTTTTTCGTTACAATTCCCACGGGACAACAGACAGTACTGAGATTTTTGGCGGTTTTTGGCTGTTGAGCGAAAGATTTGTAATTTTGCAGAGCCGGAGTTCTGCCGGCTGTCAATCTCTATCATCCAGCGATGCGCAATCCTAACCGCCAGACCACTTTCCGCTTCAAGCAGTTTGCCATGAGCAATGCCTTGAGTGCCATGAAAATAGGCACCGACGGAGTGCTTCTTGGCGCGTGGGCTCTGCGTGATGCCTTCCCGAGTCAGTCAGATTTGAAACTCCTCGATGTAGGCTCCGGTACCGGTCTGATCGCTTTAATGTTGGCCCAGCGTTTTGCCAATGCGCAGATTCATGCCGTAGAACTCGACCCTGTGGCAGCCCAGGAGGGGAGGGGCAACTTCGATGTCTCACCATGGAGCAGCCGACTTAAGATGATTCAGGGCGATTTCCTCAGTTATACGGGCGGTTCAGACCCGTCTGACGGCCGGTATGATGCCATAGTGTCGAATCCTCCTTATTTTACCAATGGTGCTCTGCCTGAAGATGCGCAGCGGCTGCATGCACGGCATCAGCAACAGCTGTCCATAGCCTTGTTGATTTCACATGCGGCCGAACTTCTCCGCTCCGCCGGACGTCTGGCGCTGGTGCTCCCGGCCGAACAGGCTGTTGAGGCGGAATATTTCGGGAGGATGGCCGGAATGATCCCTGCGATTATAACACAGGTGCATACAGCGGCCGGCAAGCCACCCAAGCGGGTTCTGATGGAGATGCAAAAGGAATACGCATCGATACCCGCCATTGAGCCTGTTGAGAGGGAAATCCTCACCCTGCATGATGCTGACGGAAAGCCGACTGAGGCGTATCAGTCGCTTGTAGAGCCTTTTTATCTGAGAATCCATTAATTCTGATTATATCTCTCCGCAACCTAACGAAACCCCATACCGACCAATCATGAAATCTAATTTCCTCAAAGTTTCACTCCCCGACAATTCGCCAAGATGCACCAGCCCTTCGATGGGATTGCTTCTGCTTTTCGCGCTGTTCGCATTCTTTCTGATACTTACTCCTATCCTCACTCAACTTTTAGGCCGGATAATTACCCGTCCTGAGGCTTTGATGCGCGTATCGATGGTGGTTCAGGATTTGCTGGTGTTCATCATCCCGGCTCTGGTGACGGCTGTGGCAGTGACCCGGCTCCCGGCGCGTCTGTTGGCTCTGGATGTGAAGCCTTACGCCTTCCCGACATTGATGGGCATAGGAGCGCTGCTCTGTTCGGTGCCTGTGATGAATATGGTGGTCGAATGGAATCAGAATCTTCACCTGCCCGAGTCGATGGCCTCCGTTGAGGATTATATGCGTCAGCTTGAAGAGAGCAATACGGCCATGATCGACATGCTGATGAAGGGCGCCTCGGTAGGGTCACTTCTGGTTTCGGTGCTGATAGTGGGGGTGTTGGCTGGATTGAGCGAAGAGCTGTTCTTCCGTGGCGCACTTCTGCGCATCATTCAGGCGACGAAAATCAATATGCACCTGGCCATATGGCTTGTGGCTGTGATTTTCAGCCTGTTGCATTTCCAGATGTTCGGCTTTGTGCCGCGAATGCTTCTGGGTGCGTATTTCGGTTATCTGGTATGGTGGACGCGTTCGCTATGGATTCCAATAATAATCCATGTGTTCAACAACTCTCTGGTGGTAATCGACAGCTGGATTGCAGCCAACGATTCAAGATCGATCAATACGCTTTGCGCAAATCCCGAGAATGCCCTCGACTGGGTCGGAATAGTATTGAGCGTACTGCTGACTACGGCCTGCCTGATACTGATTTACCGATGGGGACGAGGCTCATCCTCGATATTCGAAAATTAACCGAAAGATCGATTGAACAGCCGCGAAAGATCGATTGAAGTAGTCGCGAATTATCAATTGAACTTCTTGCGATGGAAGATGAAGTTGCGTCCGAGGTATTTTTCACGCACTACGGGGTTGGCGGCCAATTCTTCCGACGTGCCCTGGAATAGGATTTTACCTTCGAAAAGCAGATAGGCGCGGTCGGTGATGCGCAGGGTCTCCTGTGCGTTATGGTCGGTGATAAGGATGCCGATATTCTTGGATTTAAGTTTGTAGACCACTTCCTGAATATCTTCCACGGCGATGGGGTCGACTCCGGCGAAAGGTTCGTCGAGCATGATAAACTTCGGGTTGATGGCCAGACAGCGTGCTATCTCAGTGCGTCGGCGCTCACCGCCCGAAAGCTGGTCGCCGAGGTTCTTGCGCACTTTTTCCAGACGGAATTCGGCAATGAGGCTTTCGAGTTTGTCGCGCTGCTCCTCTTTGCTCATCGGAGTCATCTCAAGGATGGAGCGTATATTGTTCTCTACCGACATCTTGCGGAATACTGACGCTTCCTGGGCCAGATAGCCGATACCATGCTGGGCGCGGCGATAGACCGGGAACTTCGTGATATTCATGTCGTTGAGGTAGATCTGGCCTTCGTTGGGCACAATCAGGCCTGTGGTCATGTAGAAGGTTGTGGTTTTCCCGGCTCCGTTCGGGCCGAGCAGACCTACGATTTCCCCTTGCGTCACATCGATCGAAACATGGTTCACTACCGTGCGCTGGCGGTATTTCTTGACGAGATTCTCCGTGCGGAGCACCATCTTGCCGTCTTCGCGCGGCGATGTGCCGGTCTGGGAGGCAACCTCGCGGGCTACGTCCTCCGCCTGCTGCTTCTCACGGCTTTCGGCCTGTGACTCCTGGGGTATGTTGATATCTTCCATCTGCTATTTTGATAGGGGAGAGCGGTCGGTTAGTTGCAGCGGCGCTTGAGGCGTCCGTCGATAAAATCGGTAAGCAGCCCGATAGCCACGGCGTTTTTACCACCCTGAGGGATAATCAGGTCAGCATATCGCTTGGTGGGCTCGATATACATGCTGTGCATCGGTTTGAGAACATCCTCATACCGGTCGATAACCATCTGTGGCGTACGTCCGCGCTCGATGCAGTCGCGCGCAATCACGCGGATCAGGCGGTCATCGGGGTCGGCATCGACGAAACATTTCACATCCATCATGTCGCGGAGCTCGGGGTCTGTGAGCACCAGAATCCCCTCTACGATCACCACATCGCGCGGCTCTACATGGACCGTCTCGGGCTGACGCGTGCAGGTGAGGTAGGAGTAGGTGGGCATCTCGATGGAGTTCCCCTTCTGAAGCTCCTTGAGCTGCTTTACCAGCAGAGTCCACTCGATGGCGTCGGGCTCATCGAAGTTGATTTTGCTGCGCTCTTCCGGCGGGATATGCGAAGAATCCTTATAGTAGTAGTCCTGGGGGATTACTGCCACTTCGCCTGCGGGAAACGATTTGATGATTTTGTTGACCACGGTTGTTTTACCCGAACCGGTGCCTCCGGCTATTCCGATGATAAGCATGATGAATTGTCGAAATATGTTCGTTTTTCGTTTTTATTGCACGAAATTACGAATTTTCCTCCAAAGGCGGGCAAACCTCTGAGATTTATTTGAAAATTTTCCTAACTTTGCTCATTCAAACGGTCGTTTCGGGGATTTGACCGCCCCTCTGATTACCAAAACGCAACCAAGCAGTATGCTCATTATAAAGTCACTCGAACAGCTCGGCCGATACACGCTCTTCATGAAGCGTAGCTTCGGACTTCCCGACAAATGGAGCGTCTTCGGCAAGCGAACCGTGCAGGAGATTGTCAAACTTGGCGTCGACTCCATTCCGCTGGTAATTGTAATCTCGCTCTTTATCGGTGCGGTGATTACCATCCAGATGCAGCTCAATATCTCATCGCCACTGATTCCGGCCTACTCGGTCGGTCTGGCAACGCGCGACATCGTGCTGCTGGAGTTCTCCAACTCCATCCTGTGTCTGATTCTGGCCGGTAAGGTCGGCTCAAACATCGCATCGGAGATAGGCACCATGAGAGTTACCGAACAGATTGATGCTCTGGAGATTATGGGCGTCAATTCGGCCAATTTCCTTGTGCTCCCCAAGATTGTGGCCTTTATAGGGTTCATGCCGGTGCTGGTAATCTTCTGTATCGCAACATCGTTTGCAGGCGGATGGTTCGTAGCCGTGTTCACCGACCTCATCAGCGTGTCGCGATATATTTACGGCCTCCAGGCGCTATTTCAGGAATGGTACGTATGGTATGGCCTGATCAAGAGCCTTTTCTTCGCTTATATCATCGCTTCGGTATCGTCGTTCTTCGGCTATACGGTCAAAGGTGGCGCTCTCGAAGTGGGCAAAGCCAGCACCAACGCTGTGGTCTGGAGCAGTATCCTGATTCTGCTGTTCGATGTCGTACTCACTAAAATCCTGCTGCAATGATTGAAGTCAAGAATATCACCAAATCGTTCGACGGCAAGACAGTGTTGCACGATGTGTCGGCTACCTTCTATACCGGCAAGACCAACCTTATCATCGGTCAGAGCGGCTCGGGAAAGACCGTGCTGATGAAATCCATCGTCGGCCTTCTCCGCCCGGAAGAGGGGGAAATACTCTATGACGGCCGCGACTTCCTGAAGATGTCGCCCGCGCAGGTGAAATCGCTGCGAAAGGAGATGGGGATGCTTTTTCAGGGCTCGGCTTTGTTCGACTCTGAGACTGTGCTGGGCAATGTGATGTTCCCGCTGGTAATGTTTTCGTCGATGAGCCACGAAGAGCAGCTGGAGCGCGCCCATTTCTGCCTAAAGCGAGTGAATCTGGTCGGAGCTGAGGACAAATTCCCGTCGGAGATCTCCGGCGGTATGCAGAAGCGTGTGGCTATCGCCCGCGCCATAGCTCTCAATCCGAAATATCTGTTTTGCGACGAGCCCAACTCGGGTCTGGATCCCAAGACGTCAATCCTTATCGACGAATTGCTCCACGATATCACCCACGAATACAATATCACGACTATTATCAATACTCACGATATGAACTCTGTGCTTGGTATCGGCGAAAATATTGTGTTCATCAACAAGGGCTTCCGCGAATGGGTGGGCGATAAGGACCGTATCTTCACCACGGCCAACGTGGCTCTCAACGAGTTTGTATTCGCTACGCGCCTGTTCCAGGAGGTGAAAGATTACATCATAGCCAACGGGAAGAAATATCCCGACGAGGAATAATATATTACATTGATTTGCTGATAAATACGATGGATACACATAATGCGGAACTTATAAATGAAGTCAATTTGCTGAGCGCCGACGAATTGCAGGGGCTGCGCGGTCTGTATGCCGAGCTGCTTCGCAATACACGCGAGGTGGCTGAGCCCGCTGATGCCGCCGATTTACGGCATGCGATAGCAAAAGCCGTAGCCGCCGGTCACTACGGAAGGGACAAATTCGGCAATTCATTGTTTGTTAGAGCATTGCTGACGGCAAATGCCCTTTGCTCGCGCGTAAGCGCCGACCGCAATATGGTTATAGCCGTTTTACTCTATCCGATCTGCCTGTCGGAGCATGCCACCACGGAACAGATATCCTCACTGTGGGGCGATGATATAGCCAAAATGGTGGGCGGTCTGCTCAAGGTATCCACGCTTTATCAGCGTGGAGCGGCTGTGGAAAGCGAGAATTTCCGGCGTCTGCTTATGGCCTTCGCCGAAGATATACGTGTGATAATCATCATGATAGTCGACCGTCTGATGCTCATGAAGATTATCAATCACCATCCGAACGAGAAGCTGGTCAAGGATGTGGCCTATGAGGCCAATTATCTCTATGCCTCGCTTGCCCACCGCCTCGGCCTTTACGCTATAAAATCGGAGCTGGAGGATATGTCGCTCAAATACACCGACCGAGCTACTTTCACCTCCATCGCCCGCCAGCTCAATGAGCGCAAGAACGAGCGCGACGCCTATATTCAGGCTTTTATCGGCCCGGTAAAGGCGAAACTCGAGGCTATGGGCCTGAAATTTGACATCAAGGGACGTACGAAGTCGATTTTCTCCATCTGGAACAAGATGAAGAAGCAGAAAAACGACATTGATCATATCTACGACCTCTTCGCCATACGCATCATTATCGACACTCCCCCCGAACGCGAGAAAACCGACTGCTGGGTGGCTTATTCGGTGATTACCGACATGTATCAGCCGAATCCTTCGCGCATGAAGGACTGGATTTCCATCCCGAAATCGAACGGCTACGAGTCGCTGCATATCACGGTGGCCGGTCCCGAAGGGAAGTGGGTGGAAGTGCAGATACGTACCCGGCGCATGGACCTCGTGGCTGAAAAGGGCCTCGCCGCCCACTGGCGCTACAAGGGGATACGGTCGGAGGGTGGGCTCGACGCCTGGATGAACAATGTGCGCGATATCCTCGAGACTGCAGAGCAGGGCCCGATGGTGCTTATGCGCAACTTCAAGATGGATGTCTACGACAAGGAGGTGTTTGCATTCACTCCCAAGGGCGACCTTTACCGTCTCCCGGCCGGAGCTACCCTGCTCGATTTCGCCTTCAATATCCATTCGAAACTCGGATGCACCACCGTTGGCGGACGGGTCAACGGAAAGAACGAGAAACTCACCTATAAGCTCCATTCGGGCGATACGGTGGAGATTCTTACCTCTTCGTCGCAGGTGCCCAAGCAGGATTGGCTCAACTTTGTGGTCACGTCCAAAGCCCGCAGCAAGATACGCCAGACACTTAAGGAGCGTGAAAACCGTGCTGCCGAACTGGGACGTGAGATGCTTCAGCGACGGTTCAAAAACCGCAAGATTGAACTGGAAGAGGCCGTTCTCAGCCGCCTGGTCAAGAAGCTGGGATACAAAAAGCTGACCGACTTCTTCAACGACATAGCCTCGGAGCGTCTCGATGTCAATACTCTGACTGAGAAATATATAGCCTTTGAGCAGCATGAGCAGTCGCATAGCGCTACGCGCGTTTCGGCCGAGGAGTTCAACCTCCAGCAGTCTGGCGCCGACGCCGAGAGCCAGGAAGGCTCCGGCAGCGGCGATGTGCTCGTAATAGGCAATGACATAAAGGGGATGAACTATCGCTTTGCACGTTGCTGCAACCCTATCTATGGCGATGACGTGTTCGGATTCATTTCTGCCGAGGGGGTCATCAAGATTCATCGCTCTGACTGCCCGAATGCACGCAATATCCGAGAGCGCTATCCTTACCGTATGATTACCACACGCTGGTCGGGCAAGATAGGCGCGCAGTTTGCCGTTACTCTCAGTGTGGTGGGACGCGATGATATCGGTATCGTCACAAACATCACATCAATCATCACCAAGGAGAAAGCCGCATCGCTGCGCAATATCGCTATCGACTCTCACGACGGCCTGTTCCAGGGCCATCTAACCCTTGGCGTAAGCGACAACCGCGTGCTTGCGGCCCTGATTAAAAAGATCAAGACCGTAAAAGGCGTCAAAGATGTGTCGCGCATAAACTGATTCCGGAGAAAATTTCGTAAATTTGCCGAAAATTGTAAAGTTTCGGAAACTAACGTTTATGAAATATTTCGCCAACGCTGCTTATAGTTTGCTAAAAAGCAGTCTTTTCTCTTGTGGTATAGCCGTTTGCGCCATTGCCGCAGGTTCTGCCTTTACCTCCTGCTCCTCCAAATCTGAAAATGCCGACGCCCGGGGCCTGCTTACTAAGGCTACCGAAGCTATAGAGGCCAACGATGCTGAAACGGCTCTCGCGCTGCTCGACTCTCTGCAGAAGACGTATCCTTCGGAGATCGCCATACAGCGCGAAGCTATTGTGCTTCGTCCTAAAGCCATTGAAATCCAGGCCACTGCCAAGCTCGTTATGCTTGACTCGCTGAAGCAGGCCGATCTCAATATGCATAATAGCGCCAAGGCGACCTTGAAATGGATTAAGACTCCGGGAATGATCGAGGGCTTCTGGACTCCGGCAGCCACCTACAATGCTTCATTCTTCAACTCTACAGGCATTCAGCCGCGAGTGGACGAGATCGGTCAGTTCTACATCGTTTCCTCGGCCAACCCTGCGCTGAAGCATACATCTGTGGCTCTTGTCACGCCCAAGGGGGAGGCTGCCACACAGGCTGTGGCCTACGATGGTGAGAGCAACTATCGTATCGACGGGGGAGAGGTGATAACCTTCTCGCCCGCTCAGAGCGACACTATCGGACATATGGCTTCGCTTATCCGTCAGAGCGGCGACTATGGGAATGTAAAGATCCAGTTCCGTGGTGGCCGCCTGAAGAATCTCGCACTCTCACGCCAGCAGATCGACGGCCTCGCCAACGCGTGGGAGTATTCCCATGCCATCATCCGTGCCCGCGACAATGAAGTGGAGCGCGAGCGACTCACTCGTACCATCGAGATTGCGCGCCGTCAGGCCGCTGCCGAAGCAGCCCGTGAAAATTGAATACATAGTTTAAATGGAAGGAATTAATCAGTTGGTGTCGATCGGACATATCGATCTGGCATCTGATGAAATAAAGGGTACCCCCGATTACGATAGTCTGCCCCTGCTGGCCACGCGCAATCTGGTGCTGTTTCCGGGTGTGGCACTCCCTATAGCCATGGTGCGCCCCGATTCGCTGCGCATAGCCAGGGAGGCATCCGAGAATCATATCCCGGTGGGGATCATTTGCCAGAAGCAACCCGAGGATAAGCATCTTGACAGCATCGATCAGGTGTGGCCCTATGGCGTTGTGGCTGATGTTTTCAAGGTGATTGAACTGCCTGCCGGACCGCCTATGGCTCTGGTTAAGGCTCGCAACCGCTTCAAAGTGGTGGGCGCAGCCGAACCTGCAACGGCTCTTCCGGCTCTGCATGCCAAGGTCATGCCGCTTCAGGATGTGCTGGGAAAAGCTAAAGACCCGGAATTCGATGTGCTGATAGCCTCAATCATTGAGCTCAGCAAAGAGATAACAAAGAAGACCGACGCTTTCGAGATGATGTCGGCTCAGGTGGAGGGTGTGCTGACGCCTGCCGAACAGATCAACCATATCGCCTCGATGATGCCGTTTGACGCCGAGGAGAAGATCAAGATGCTGGCGCAGCGTTCGGTAAAGAAGCGCGCAATGGAGCTTTTCGCTTCTCTGGAGCGTATGATGCAGAAACTGGAGATTACCGACAGTCTCAAAGAGCGCGCCAAGGCTGATATGGACCGTCAGGCCCGCAATGCCTTCCTGCAGTCGCAGTACAATGCCATCCGCGAGGAACTTTACGGCGACGAAGCCGAGGAAGTGGTTGCGCTGCGCCACCGGCTGGAGGAGACTCATCTGCCTGAGGCTGCCGATAAGACTGTAGCCAAGGAGATTGACAAACTGGCCCGGATGAATCCCGCCACTCCCGACTATGCCACATCGCTGGCTTATCTGGAGACGGTGCTCGATCTTCCCTGGAATACATTCACCGACCTCAACACCGATTTCGCTTTGGCCGAGGAGACGATGAATCGTGACCACTACGGACTGGAGAAGGTGAAAGACCGCATTCTGGAGCAGCTTGCCGTGATGCTCAATAATCCCGGAGGCAAGGCTCCGATACTTTGCCTTGTGGGTGCTCCTGGAGTGGGGAAGACCTCTCTCGGCCAGAGCATCGCCAAGGCTCTGGGGCGCAAATATGAGCGTATCTCACTGGGTGGCCTACACGACGAATCGGAGATCCGCGGCCACCGCCGCACATATATCGGCGCTATGCCGGGCCGCATCATCGACGCCATGAAACGAGCCGGCACGCGCAACCCTGTGATTCTTCTCGACGAAGTCGACAAGATCGGGGCGGACTACAAGGGCGACCCGTCGGCCGCTCTGCTCGAAGTCCTTGATCCGGAGCAAAACTGCCGTTTCCACGACAATTATGTGGATGTCGATTTCGACCTGTCGGATGTGCTTTTCATCGCTACGGCCAACACGTTGCAGACGCTTTCGCGTCCGCTGCTCGACCGTATGGAAATCATCGAGATCTCCGGCTACTTGCCCGAGGAGAAGATGGAGATAGCCCGCCGACACCTCATTCCGCGCATCTGCCAGCGACATAACATCTCTGAGCAGCAGATGGCCATATCTGATGCCGCCCTGCGTATGGTGGTGGAGGAATACACGGCGGAGAGCGGTGTGCGCCAGCTCGACAAAGCCCTTTCCACGATTGCCCGCAAGTGCATTCTCAATCATATGCGTCATAAAGACAACCCCGCGGAGATTCAGCCCTCCGACCTCAAGGCGTTCCTCGGGCTACCGATTCATCATTCCGACCGCTGGGAGACCAACGAGTTTGCCGGAGTGGTGACCGGATTGGCCTGGACGCAGGTGGGTGGAGAGATTCTTTTTGTCGAGTCGTCGCTTTCGCAGGGGAAAGACGCCAAACTGACTCTCACGGGAAATCTCGGCGACGTCATGAAGGAGTCGGCCGTCATAGCCCTTGAGTATGTGAAATCTCATGCCGCCGAATTCGGCATCGACCCTGAGGCCTTCGCCACTCATGCGCTTCATATCCATGTGCCTGAGGGCGCTATCCCCAAGGATGGCCCGTCGGCGGGTATTACTATGGCCACTTCTATAGTATCAACTTTTACGCGCCGCAAGGTGCGTGCCCGTATGGCGATGACCGGTGAGATCACACTGCGCGGCAAGGTGCTCCCCGTTGGCGGTATCAAGGAGAAGATTCTTGCGGCCAAGCGCGCCGGGATTACGGATATCGTCCTTTCGTCCGACAATCGGCGCGATGTGGAGGATATCAATGCCAGATATGTGGAAGGGCTGACCTTCCACTATGTCGACAATGTGGCGCAAGTGATTGCCATAGCTGTCACCGACGAACTCGCCAGTGCCTGATAGAATAATATTAACTGCTGATTGCTAACCGAATAAGATGGCCGAAACTACATTGCTTGAGCGCCTTGACGGCATAGATGCCCGATTTGAAGAGGTGTCAACCCTGATTACCGACCCTGCGGTGATTGCCGACATGAAGCGCTATGTGCGGCTTAATAAAGAATACCGCGACCTCGAGCGCCTGACAGCCGCCACCCGCCGCTACCGTACGCTCCTTGCCAATATCGAAGAGGCCCGGATGCTGCTTGAAGAAGAGAGTGACCCGGAAATGAAGGCCATGGCGCGTCAACAGCTTGACGAGGCTTCGGAGGCGATTCCGGCTCTGGAGGAGGAGATCAAGATTATGCTCATCCCGGCCGACCCGGAAGACGCCAAGAATGCTATCGTGGAGATTCGAGGCGGCACGGGCGGAGATGAGGCGGCGCTCTTCGCCGGCGACCTGTATAAAATGTATTCTCGCTACTGCGAATCCAAGGGTTGGCAGGTGGCCGTCACGAGTTTCAGCGAGGGCGCCGCCGGCGGATTCAAGGAGATAGTGTTTGCCGTCACGGGTGATAATGTCTACGGGACCCTCAAATATGAGAGCGGAGTTCACCGTGTGCAGCGTGTGCCTGCCACAGAGACTCAGGGGCGCGTCCACACCTCGGCGGCCACTGTAGCCGTGCTCCCCGAGGCTGAAGCCTTCGATGTGGAGATCAACGAGGGGGAGATAAAGTGGGAGACATTCCGAAGCGGCGGAGCAGGCGGACAGAACGTTAACAAGGTTGAGTCGGGAGTGCGCCTTCGCTATATGTGGCGCAACCCAAACACCGGCCAGACTGATGAGATACTGATAGAATGTACCGAGACGCGCGACCAGCCCAAAAACAAGGAGCGCGCCCTGAGCCGCCTGCGCACTTTCATCTACGATAAGGAGCATCAGAAATATGTCGACGATATAGCTTCGCGACGCAAGACTCTGGTATCTACCGGCGACCGTTCGGCCAAAATCCGCACCTACAATTTTCCGCAGGGGCGTATCACCGACCATCGCATCAACTATACGATATATAATCTGCAGGCATTCCTCGATGGCGATATTCAGGATTGCATCGACCATCTGATAGTGGCCGAAAATGCCGAAAAACTCAAAAATGCCGAACTGTAGACTCTCCAAAGCGGTGGCAGCGTCACCGCGAGTCTCAATATCCTTTAAGTAATAATCTTTCAATCTTCTGAATATGAACACGAAACAACTTGTCGACAACATTTTCCGCAAGCGTTCGTTCCTGTGCGTTGGTCTGGACAGCGACCCCAAGAAGCTGCCGTCATCGCTGCTGGAGCGCTGCGAAACGCCTGCTCAGGCTATGCTTGAATTCAACAAGGCCATTATCGACGCCGTGGCTCCCTACTGCGTGGCTTTCAAGCCGAACACAGCATTCTATGAAGCTCTGGGTGCTGAAGGATGGGAGACTCTTACGCAGACAGTGGCATATATCCGCCGGAACTATCCGGACCAGTTGGTAATCGCTGACGCCAAGCGTGGCGACATCGGCAACACCTCGTCACTATACGCCCGTGCCTTCTTCGAGGCTATAAATGTGGATGCGCTCACTGTGGCTCCTTACATGGGTTCCGACAGTGTCAAACCCTTCCTGGGTTACGACGGGAAATGGGTAGTGCTTCTTGCCCTGACATCCAATCCCGGGTCGCACGATTTCCAGTTTTCTCAGGTCGGCGACAACACCCGTCTGTTTGAAAAGGTAATCACTACGGCACGCGAGTGGGGCACACCGGAACAGCTGATGTTTGTCGTAGGCGCCACTCAGGGCGAAATGTTTGCCGATATACGCCGGGTTGCTCCTGATAATTTCCTCCTTGTGCCTGGTGTAGGCGCTCAGGGAGGAGATCTCGCTACCGTTTGCCGCTATGGCATGACAGCCGACTGCGGTCTGCTGGTCAACTCGTCGCGAGGCATTATTTTCGCTTCCAACGGCGAGGATTTTGCCGAGGCAGCCGGCAAGGCTGCGCAGGCTTTGGCTCTGGAGATGGCTGACCAGCTGAAAATTTTCGCCGGGAAATAGCGGAATTTTGCCCCGAAAATCCTAACTTTGTGAATCAACTCCCGAACATAAAAATTTAACCAAATAAAAACTGACACCAACAATGAAAATCGAAGATTTCAACTTCAACGGCAAGAAAGCCATCGTTCGTGTTGACTTCAATGTGCCTCTCGATGAGAACGGCAACATCACCGATGATACCCGTATCCGTGGCGCTCTTCCCACCCTCGAAAAAATCCTGAAAGATGGCGGAAGCCTCATCATCATGTCCCACATGGGCAAACCCAAAGGGAAAGTGAACCCCAAATTCTCTCTCTCCCAGATTAAGGATGCCGTAGCCAAGGCTCTCGGCCGCGAGGTGAAGTTTGCTCCCGACTGCGCAAATGCCGCTGAGGCTGCTGCCAACCTCAAACCCGGCGAAGTGCTTCTGCTCGAAAACCTCCGCTTCTATCCCGAAGAAGAGGGCAAGCCCGTAGGCATCGAGAAGACCGACCCCGGTTACGAAGAGGCTAAAAAAGAGATGAAAGCCCGTCAGAAAGAGTTCGCCAAGACTCTGGCAAGCTATGCCGACGTTTATGTAAACGATGCATTCGGTACGGCTCACCGCAAACACGCTTCCACCGCTGTCATCGCCGACTATTTCGGCAAAGACGACAAGATGCTCGGCTACCTCATGGAGAAGGAAGTATCGGCCGTTGACAAAATCCTCAGCGACATCAAGCGTCCGTTCACCGCTATCATGGGCGGTTCGAAGGTATCTACCAAGATCGGTATCATCGAGAACCTCATGGACAAGGTTGACAACCTTATCCTCTGCGGCGGTATGACCTACACCTTCGCAAAAGCTATGGGTGGCAAGGTCGGCAACTCGATCTGCGAGGACGATAAGCTCGATCTGGCCCGCGACATCATGAAGAAGGCCAAAGACAAAGGCGTGAACCTCGTGCTCGGTACCGACTGCGTGGCAGCCGACAGCTTCTCCAACGATGCCAAGACTCAGGTTTGCTCAGTAAAGGATATCCCCGATGGTTGGGAAGGTCTGGACGCAGGTCCCGAGACCCGCAAGGCTTTCGCCGATGCCATCCGTGACGCCAAGACCATCCTCTGGAACGGTCCTGCCGGTGTATTCGAATTCGACAACTTCACCGCAGGTTCGCGCGCTATCGCCGAGGCTATCGTTGAGGCTACCAACAAGGGCGCTTTTTCGCTCGTAGGCGGCGGCGACTCAGTAGCTTGCGTCAACAAGTTCGGTCTGGCCGATGAAGTCAGCTATGTTTCCACCGGTGGCGGTGCCCTTCTCGAAGCTATCGAGGGCAAGGTGCTCCCCGGCGTAGCTGCTGTGAAAGACTGATTCGCATAAATCTAATCTGATAAGCGGGGAAACAGGGCTCTTACCCGTAAGCGCCCCGTTTTCCCGCTCTTTTTATCCATCGCCCGCAGATATTGTTGAACTGACTCTTATGATGAAGCCAGCCGAGATAGAGATTTCCGAGGAGTTTCAGGCGTTTGTAGATGCAAATCTGCAGACCGACCCCTCGCGTCTGCGTCTGAAATATCGCGGTGACAGCCGCCGATGGATTCCGCTTGCGATCGATCATATTGAGTGCTTGAAGAAAAGCCGGGATAAGTTCGGCGATCTTCAGCCCCGTCTGATGGCCTTCCCTTTGTCAGTCGAACAGGCCACGTCGCAGAGCGTAGCCCGGTTCCATGCAAGTATGGCGCGACGTTATGTAGGAGAGATCAGCCGGATGGCAGACCTCACGCTCGGAATGGGGATTGACCTTCGGGCTATGGCTCTTGCCAATCCCGGGCTGGAGGCTGTGGGGATAGAGATGAAACCCGAATTCGCCTCTGTGGCGGCTTACAATTTTCGGGATTTGCCTTCTGTGACAATCATAAATGATGACTGCACCCGCTGGCTCGCAAATCAAGCTGAAAACTATGCCGCTAAATCTGGTAGCGATACTGCGCAATCGGGAAATGATGCCCCGCAATCTTCGAACACTTTAGGCGCTGGCAAGCGATATGATTTACTGTTTCTCGACCCGGCCCGGCGCGATGCCTGTGGCGGGCGCGTATATAATATCCACGACTGTCAGCCTGATGCGGCAATGTTGCTCTCCGAGATGGCCCGCATAGCCCGGTATGCCATGATTAAGCTGTCGCCGATGCTCGATGTGAGTCAGACCCTCGCAGATCTTCCGGGCATTATTGCGCTGCATATAGTGGAAGAGCGCGGAGAATGCCGCGAGCTGCTGGCCGTTATAGATCTGTCGAAAGTCGCGGAGGTGGGTAAGTCGGCGAAGGAGGTCCCTGTCGTTGTCAACTCAGGGGATAAAGAGTTCACTTTCGATCGCATTGAGGAGGCCGAGGCCTTGGCGGCGTTCGGTGCGCCGAAAGAGGGTATGTACCTTTACGAACCTTCGCCTGCCATGATGAAAGCCGCTCCATTCTCGCTGCTTTCAACCCGATTCGGGATGAAAAAGCTGCATCCCAATACCAATCTATATCTCGCAGACATTCCTTTGGCGACGCTTCCCGGCCGCTGGAACCTGATTGAGCGTGTCGTGCCGTTTAATTCGCGCAATGCCAAAGCTTTGGCCAGAGAAATTGATGGGGCTGATGTGGCTGTCCGCAATGCTCCGCTTCAGGCTGAGACTCTTTCAAAGCGATATGGATTCCGTCCCGGCGGATCTCACCGTCTCATGCTCGCTACCGCCGTATCAGCGACAGATTCTGCCTCACAAAAGCAAAAAGCTTCACTTAGGGGTGAAACCATTCTTATTCTTCTTCGCAGATAAGAGCCAAATATCCCAAGAGGCTGGTACTATTTTTTCTGGAACATGCGGGCCATGGCGCGCTTGTCGTCGCGCTCTTTGATGGACTCTCGTTTGTCGTATTCCTTTTTACCGCGGCCGATGCCTATCACTAATTTGGCATAACCGCGTTCGGAAATAAAGAGGCGCAGCGGCACGATGGTGAAGCCCGACTCCTTGCCGTTTTTCTCAATCTTCGCTATCTCTTTGCGATTTAGCAGAAGTTTGCGGTCGCGGCGCTCGGTGTGATTATTATATGTGCCGTAAAAATATTCGGCGATATACATGTTTTTCACCCATACCTCGCCGTTGACCACATAGCAGAAGGTGTCGGCCAGAGAGGCTTTGCCCTGACGGATTGATTTAATCTCAGTGCCCGTGAGTACAAGCCCGGCGGTGTAGGTATCGCCGATGGCATAGTCGAAAGTGGCGCGACGGTTCTTTATGTTGACTTCTTTGAATTTCATTTTTAGGCGGGCTTTAGCATGAGATGAATTTTCGTGTTCGGATCTTCAACGGCTCCGGGTGTAAATGTCAAACCAATGCGTTGAGCAAAAAGTTTATCAGATAATATGATCCCGGAATCGAAAGTATGGTCAGCAGCATGTACATCCCCACTTCCTGCTCGCTGACTCCGCAGAAGCGTGCGCCTTTCCAAATGATAAACACGCAGTAGAGCGGCAGGAAAGCGAACAAAGCCACATGCACCTTGACCAGATTCTCCAGCACACCGATCAGTCCCAGCAGGGTGAGGGAGACGATTACCAACATTCCCCAGCGGGGTGCATATTCGGCGGGATGGTCGGTGTGAAGAAATCGCGGCATATAGGTCAGCAGGACATAATTGGCAAACTGCGACGAAAGGAATAGGCTCACGAAAGTGATGATGGCGTGCTGCAGCGCTTCAAGCCATCCTCCGGGCACTCCGTAAATTAGGCGGAAGAATGCCGAAAGGGCACACACCAGAGCGATGGGGAGAAAGCAACGGCGATAAACGCCGCTGAACGTGTGACCGTCCCAGTCGCTATGCTCATCCCAGTCGCGCTGGAAATCCTCCCACCCGTTGGCAGGCGAGAAAATCAACTGAATGAAATATTTGCAGAAGCGATGAAACATAGTCTTTTAGTCGCTCAGGTGAAGAAGGTTAGTTTTAATGCGAGGTTACATAGGCTTCAGCCGCATGGCTGTCCGGTCTGACAGCGGGCTGAATATCCTTGCAAAGTTACGCAACATCTGCCAACTCACCAAAGAAAATTTCATCCACGTGCAGGGCAACCGCATCAAAATAGAGAGATTTATTCGAGACTCGTCCCTCATTGAATGGACATGCAGCGTCTCCATGGGGTAAAACACGCCCCCGACACCGGGATGGCTATGTCATAAAATCTTTGTAATTTTATAGCGTTAAAAAGATGGCAAACCACCTGATTTTTAACGCTATAAATTTGCTTATCTCACTGATTTTCAGTAACTTTATGGTAGATTACCTCCATAAATTATCAGAGAATCATGCTTAACGAAATCTTTATGACAATACCCGATCACCGAGTAACGGGACGTTGCACCTATCTGCTTTCCGACCTTCTGACCATCGCCCTTCTGACCTACATTTGCGACGGAGAGGACTATGTTGACATGAGCGAATTTGCCTATATCCGCGCCAGAGACTTCGGTTTGCTGGCTTACACGGACAAATCACCATCGCCCGATACCTTCGAACGCCTCATGAGCGCAGTGGCCCCTGATGAGATAGAGCGTTGCCTTGTCGATTACGGGCGCCGTTTCCTTGACACGCTTGCCGAGAAACAGGTGGTTATCGACGGTAAGAAACTCAGAGGAACATCTCCGAAACTCAAGGGAACGAAAGGCGATTACCTGATGAACGCATACGTTAGCGAAAACCACATAATGATAGGGCAGCTTCGTCTCAAAGATAAGGAGAATGAAATAACCGTGATACCGCAAGTCATTGACAAGCTGGACATAGAAGGAGCTGTGGTATCAATCGACGCCATAGGCACACAGGTGAATATCGCACAACGTATACTTGACAAAAACGGGCATTATTTCCTTGCCGTCAAGGAAAATCAGGGAGCCCTTAACGAACAGATTATTGACGCTTTCCGCTACAATAAGCCGATTGATACGGCCACGCAGATGGAGGCTGACCACGGACGAATCGAGACCCGCGACTGCCGTATACTTGATGTCTCTGCTATCGAGGATAAAGAGGTCTCGCAACGGTGGCACGGACTAAAAACCCTTGTCGAGATAACCTCAACCGTGGATTACGGTGACCATACAGCTACAACCGTGCGCCGTTATATCAGCGACGAGGACTTTCCCAAAGCGGCTTATTTCAATATGCTGGCCCGTGGACACTGGTCTATCGAGAATCAGCTGCACTGGAATCTCGATGTAACGTTTAAGGAAGATGCCAGTAGGTCGCGGAAAGGTTATGCAGCCCAAAACCTTTCCGCCATACGCAAACTCGCCCTTCAGGTCGTAAAAGGCCACAACGACAAACGCAGCCTCCGGAAACGGCGCTTTCGCGCCGCCCTCTCACAGGACTATCTGATGGAAATTCTTTTGTCTGCTAAATTTTGATGCGGTTGCCCTGCATCCACGTGGGCAAAGGTTGCAATTTTGGCAGAAGTTGACTACCTTTGTCTCTGATTTGCGGCCGCCGGGACTGCCCTGCGCGGCAGAATGACAACTGATAAACAAACCGATTATGTTGAAAACTATTCTTTCCATCGCCGGCCGTCCGGGTCTGTATCGTCTTGTGAATAAAGGCAAAAATATGCTGATTGTAGAGCATCTCCAGACCGGCAAACGCCTTCCGGCTTATGCTCGTGACAAGGTGGTTTCGCTTGGCGATATCTCCATCTATACCAATGAAGGCGACACGCCCCTAAGCGGTGTGCTTGAGATTGTTAAGGCCAAGGCTGAAGGCAACTCCGTGGATGTCAAGGGGATGAGCGATGCAGAGGTACGCGCTTATTTCGCTGAGGTGCTTCCCCAATATGATGAGGACCGCGTATACACCACCGATATCCGCAAACTCCTGAATTGGTACAATCTTCTTCTTGCTGCCGGTATTACTGATTTCGCAGAAAAAGAGGAAGCTACTGAAGCCGAAGAAGGCGCAGCCGAGGCCAAATGAATCTCACAGACCCCAAATCCGGGGCTAAATGCGGTCCCGAAGAGCTGAGAGATCTGTATGTCCGCCATTTCGGCGAGGAACCGCACATGGTGAAACGCCTTGCGGGGGCCGGCTCCAACCGGGCTTACTACCGCCTGGAGGGTCCGAAGGGGACGGCAATCGGTACTGTCGGAACTGTTCTCGCTGAAAACAAAGCTTTTATAGCCCTTTCTCGCCATTTCGCGGGTAAGGGCTTGGCTGTGCCTTCGATTCTGGAGGTGTCGGCCGACGGAATGTGCTATCTTCAGGATGATCTGGGCGATGTGTCTTTGTTCGGAGCGATACAGAGCAGTCGCGAGTCAGGACAGTATTCGCCTGCTCATCTCGGACTGATGGCGGAGTCGCTGAAGATGATAGCCTCAATTCAGACATCCGGCGCTGAGGGGCTTGACTTCGGCGTATGCTATCCCGAACCGGAGATGAACGAACGGATGATACGCTGGGATCTGAATTATTTCAAATACGATTTCCTCAAAATCCTCGGTATAGAGATTGACGAGTTGAGTCTGGAACGCGAATTTGACGCCATGGCCACACGGCTGTCAACCCGCTGTCGCTCGGCTGAGACCTTCATGGCACGCGACTTCCAGAGCCGCAACGTCATGCTTGCTGAGGGCGAAAAACCTTATCTGATTGATTTTCAGGGTGGACGTCGTGGGCCGATGGAATATGATGTAGCATCCTTTCTATGGCAGGCACGCGCCAGTCTGTCGCCTCAGAATCGCCGTGATCTCGTGGAGGTCTATATATGCGAGATGCGTCGGCTGATGGGGGAGCGGTTTGACGAAGCGGCTTTCCGACAGTCCCTGCCGCTGATGGTCGTTTTCCGCATGCTTCAGATTTTAGGCGCCTACGGTTTGCGCGGTCTGTCGCAGCGACGCCCGCATTTCCTTGCCAGCATCCCCGCGGCGTTGCGCAATCTTGCTGACTATCTTGACGAAAGCCGACTTGGTGCCGAATTCCCGTATCTTCGCCGTCTGGCGGATGAATGTCAACAGGCCCGCGAGGTGAGAGATCTCAGTATGATAACTTCCGTAAAACCGATGGAAGGGGTGCTGACGGTGACCGTAAGCAGTTTTTCATTTAAGCGCGGAGTGCCTGTGGACCTGTCGGGCAATGGCGGCGGATTCGTGTTCGATTGCCGCGCCGTGCACAATCCCGGCCGCTACGACAGGTACAAACCGCTGACCGGCCGCGACCCCGAAGTGAAAGACTTTATTGAGGAAAACGGTGAGATATTCCCGTTTCTTGAAAATGCCGAGGCATTGGTCAAGGCCGCTGTCGCTCGATATCTGGAGCGTGGTTTCACCTCACTCTGCGTATGTTTCGGATGCACAGGCGGCCGTCATCGCTCGGTATACTCGGCAGACAGTATGGCCAGACTGCTGCGGAAGCTTTTTCCGCAGATAAGGGTCGTGGTCTGGCATCGCGAACAGGAGATTCTGGAGGAGTATAAACCTGAAATTGCACAGCGATGAAAGCGATGGTATTTGCTGCCGGCATCGGTTCGCGCCTTGTGCCGTGGACGCTCCAACATCCTAAAGCTCTTGCACCCGTGGCGGGAGTGCCGGCATTGGAGCGTGTGCTCATGCGTCTGAAGAGCGCCGGAGTAGATAGGGTAGTGGTCAATGTTCACCATTTCGCCGACCAGATTGAAGAATTCCTCGCTGCAAATGGCAATTTCGGTCTCAACCTGACCGTCAGTGATGAGCGCTCCCGGCTGCTTGATACGGGCGGTGGCCTCCTGAGGGCAATCCCTCTGCTTGACGACGGCAGCAACGAGCCGATACTGCTTCATAATGCCGATATTGTGACAGATGTGCCGCTGGAGCTCATGGCTGCAGCCCATAATGCGAATGCCGCCGATGCGACCCTGCTGGTTTCGCCCATACGCTCATCATCTCGTATGCTCTATTTCGACGCAACCCGACGTCTTCGTGGCTGGCGGAATCTGAAGACGGGGGAAACGCGTCCGGAGGGATTCGGCAATACAGATGATGCGACCTATCCGGCCGCCTTCAACGGGGTACATATAGTCAATCCTACACTTTTCCCTCTGCTCAAACGGTATGGCGAGCAATATGGCGAAGTATTTTCCATCACGCCATTTTATCTTGATATACTTGACCGGGCGATCATCCGGGGATACGCCCCGTCGGCGCCCTACCGCTGGCACGATATCGGCTCCCCCTCCAAACTCGAAACCGCCTCAGCTGATTTCGCTCAGACCTAAAATTTTATTCAGAAATTTTTGGGGAATTGGGGCGGAAATGTTTTGCCGGATGAAAAATAATGCGTAAATTTGCGGCCGCTAAGGGAGAGGAATGCATTCCCCGCCCACAGCAAAACCATACAAAACCAATTTAATATCTAATTTAGATGGCAACAAAAATCAGACTGCAACGTCATGGTCGTAAAAACTATGCGTTCTATCCTATTGTTATCGCCGATAGCAGGGCACCACGAGATGGTAGATTTATTGAAAGGATAGGTTCTTATAATCCGAACACTAATCCTGCTACAATTACTCTTGATTTCGATCGGGCTTTGTATTGGGTAAATGTCGGCGCCGAACCGACCGACACCGTTCGTTCCATCCTCTCCAAGGAAGGTGTGCTCCTGATGAAGCATCTTCAGGGTGGCGTTAAGAAGGGTGCTTTCGATGAGGCAGAGGCTCAGAAGCGTTTTGACGCTTGGAAAGCCGGCAAAGAAAAAGCGCTTGCAAACGTGAAAGCTACCGAGGCTTCGAAGGCTGAGGCAACCGCTAAGGAGCGTCTCGCAGCCGAGCAGGCTAAGAACGCCGCCAAGGCAGAAGAGGTAGCTAAAAAGAAAGCTGAAATCGCCGCCGCCAAGGCTGAGGCTGAAGCTGCCGCTAAAGCAGCAGAGGCTCCTGCCGCTGAGGCTGCCGAAGAGGCGCCCGCTGCAGAGGCTGCTGAATAATTTCGGCTCCTTTCAGGCGATTTCACGCCAGGCAATAGCTAAACAACAGCGCCATCCCCACTGCGGGGGTGGCGCTGTCGCTTTTTGAGATGGGCTGTGAGATGAACTTGATTTCGGGGGCTTGACCGTGATCTGATTGCGGGTTTGATTGTTGTTTGGTTGGCGATTTGTTAGTGGGTCAGATTGTGTGTAAACAAAATATGAAAATCAAAATCAAAGTGAAAATCGGATGAAAATCGGGGCGGAAAGAGTTGGAAAAGCGTTAAAAATATTGTATCTTTGTGGCGCTTTTTGGGCCAATTATGTTTGGTTACCACGTTGTTGGTGGTAATTAATTGATTAACAAACACAAAAATGATTGAAATCACTTTTCCCGACAATTCGGTAAAGCAGTTTGAAGATGGCGTTACGCCTCTTGAAATTGCCCGCTCGCTGTCGCCGCAACTCGCGCGCGACGTTCTCGCAGCATCTGTTGACGGTCAGGACTGGGATCTTACCCGCCCCATCCACGCCAATGCATCTCTGAAACTTTATAAATGGGAAGATCCCGAAGGCAAGCATGCTTTCTGGCATAGCTCCGCCCACCTGCTCGCCGAGGCTCTTCAGGAGCTTTTCCCCGGCGTGAAGTTCGGTATCGGCCCGGCTGTAGAAAACGGTTTCTACTATGATATCGATCCCAACGGCCACAACATCACATCGGCTGATTTCCCCGCTATCGAAGCAAAAATGCTCGAGCTCGCCCGCCGCGACGAGCAGATTGTGCGCAAGGAAATCTCCAAGGACGATGCCATGAAAATGTTCGGCGACCGTGGCGAAACTTACAAGTGCGAACTCATCTCCGAACTGGAGGATGGACATATCACCACATACACGCAGGGTAACTTTACCGACCTCTGCCGTGGCCCGCATATTCCTTCGACGGGTGTAATCAAGGCTGCCAAGGTGATGAACCTTGCCGGTGCATTCTGGCGCGGCGACGAGAAGCGCAATCAGCTGGTGCGCGTCTACGGTATCACATTCCCCAAGAAGAAGATGCTCGACGAGTATCTGGTAATGCTTGAAGAGGCTAAGAAGCGTGATCACCGCAAGCTCGGCAAAGAGATGGAGCTCTTCGCCTTCTCGCAGAATGTGGGTGCCGGTCTGCCTCTGTGGCTACCCAAGGGTGCCGCTCTGCGCGACCGTCTGGAGCAGTTCCTCCGCAAGATCCAGAAGAAATACGGTTATCTTCAGGTGATCACCCCGCACATCGGCAACAAGATGCTGTACGTCACCTCGGGACACTATGCAAAATATGGCAAGGACTCGTTCCAGCCTATCCATACCCCGCAGGAAGGGGAGGAGTACATGCTCAAACCCATGAACTGCCCCCACCACTGCGAAATCTTCAAAACATTCCCGCGCTCATATCGCGATCTGCCTCTGCGTCTGGCAGAATTCGGTACAGTATACCGCTATGAGCAGACCGGTGAGCTCCACGGCCTTACACGTGTGAGAGGATTTACGCAGGATGATGCTCACATCTTCTGCGCTCCCGAGCAGATCAAAGATGAATTCTGCAAGGTGATGGATATTATCTTCTACATCTTCAACGCTCTGGATTTCAAGAACTTCGAAGCTCAGATTTCGCTTCGCGACCCGAAGAACAAACAGAAATATATCGGTTCGGACGAGAATTGGGCTCTTGCAGAGAACGCCATCATCGAGGCATGCAAGGAGAAGGGACTGAATGCACGCACCGAGCTTGGCGAAGCCGCTTTCTACGGGCCTAAGCTTGACTTCATGGTCAAGGATGCTCTTGGCCGCCGCTGGCAGCTGGGTACGATTCAGGTGGACTACAACCTTCCCGAGCGCTTCCAGCTGGAATACACCGGTGCCGACAATCAGAAGCATCGTCCGGTGATGATCCACCGCGCACCGTTCGGATCGCTTGAACGCTTTGTGGCAGTGCTTCTTGAGCACACCGCAGGTAAATTCCCGCTCTGGCTCGCCCCCGATCAGGCTATCATCCTCCCCATCTCGGAGAAATTCAACGACTATGCCTACGAGGTAGCCAAGCAGCTGACAGAAGCCGATGTTCGCGTGACTGTCGACGACCGCAACGAAAAAATCGGACGTAAAATCCGCGATAATGAGCTTCGCCGAGTGCCTTACATGCTTGTTGTAGGAGAAAAAGAAGCACAAAATGGTGAAGTTTCTGTCAGAAAACAGGGCGAAGGTGATAAAGGTACGATGAAAATTGCTACCTTTGCAGACGAAATTGCTCGCCTCGTCAGCGAACTGAAATAATATATGGATAACAGATCACAGAATCCCACAGGGCCTCGTCCCTCACATAATGGTTCGCCGCGCCCCCAGGGTGCGGGTGGACCGCGTCCTCAGGGCGCCCAGTCATCGCGTCCTTCGGGACCTCGACCCGGCGGTTTCTCCGGTCCGCGTCCCGGTGGTTTTTCCGGACCTCGTCCTTCGGGACCGCGTCCGCCTATGCCCCGCATGCCCCGCAAAGAAGAGCCGTATGCCATCAATGAGCGTATTCGCGCCAAGGAAGTGCGTCTGGTAGGCGATAATGTTGAAAACGGCATTTATCCTATCCAGCAGGCTCAGAAGATTGCTGACGAGATGGAGCTTGACCTCATCGAAATCTCACCCACCGCGCAGCCGCCGGTGTGCAAGATTCTCGATTATTCCAAATTCCTCTATCAGCAGAAAAAGCGCCTGAAAGAGCAGAAGGCTAAGGCTACGAAAGTGGTGGTAAAGGAGATCCGGTTCGGACCTCAGACCGATGACCACGACTACAACTTCAAGCTTAAGCATGCTCAGGGCTTCCTTCAGGAAGGATCGAAAGTGAAAGCCTACGTATTCTTCAAAGGCCGCTCAATCCTTTTCAAGGAGCAAGGTGAAGTGCTGCTGCTTCGTTTTGCCAACGATCTGGAGGAATACGGAAAGGTGGAGCAGATGCCGGTGCTTGAAGGCAAGCGCATGATTATCATGATTTCTCCCAAGAAGAAAGCCTGACGCCTAAGAACGGAAGGCCAGACGCTTTGAAACGGATGCAAGCGCGCTTGGAGGATAGGCCCTTGCATGAGCCCGACAGCCGGAAGATGCTTGGAAAGTCAACTGAAAAACAAATAGTTATCTGTCGCCCTCTATGGCTGCGGCAATAATGTAATCACTTAATAATTAAACAAAATGCCAAAGATTAAAACCAATTGCAGTGCGAAAAAACGTTTCGCGCTCACAGGATCGGGTAAGATCAAAAGAAAGCACGCTTTCAAAAGCCACATCCTGACTAAGAAAACCAAAAAGCAGAAACGCAACCTGACCCACTTCGGAACGGTCAACAGCGTAGATGTAGCTAACGTTAAAGCACTTCTGGGTCTGCGCTAAGAAGCTGAGGCTTCCGACGCTAACAGAATCCTGTAAAGGTTTTTTCAATTATCAGTTCAAAATTTTATTAACCGAATGTGCAGCTTTAAGAGCGAAACAAGGATAAAATAAGTTTCGCCGCTCACAGTCAAAACATCGAACAACAATGCCAAGATCAGTAAACCACGTTGCATCACGTGCTCGCAGAAAGAAAATCCTGAAACTCACCCGCGGTTACTTCGGCTGCCGCCGCAATGTCTGGACCGTAGCCAAGAATACCTGGGAAAAAGGTCTGACCTATGCTTACCGTGACCGTAAGGACAAGAAGCGCAACTTCCGTGCTCTTTGGATTCAGCGTATCAACGCCGCTGCCCGCACTGAGAATCTTTCCTACTCGAAGCTCATGGGTCTCATCCACAAATCGGGCATCGAGATCAACCGCAAAGTGCTTGCCGACCTCGCTCTCAACAATCCTGCCGCTTTCAAGGCCGTTGTTGACAAAGTGAAGAACGCATAAGCCCGTCAGCGGGAACAAATCTTCTACAGAAGTTAATTCCACAATTCATATAAGGGTCGCCTCAGGGCGGCCCTTATATTTTTGCACAAAATGTGGTTGAAATGTGCGATTTAACGCAAAATTGGCTACTGTGAATTAAGTAAAATTCAAATTTTTTTGCGAACTTTGCATGTTGTTTGGACAAGGCGGTAATTGCCGCCGCATCCCTAAGCCGGCCTGAAATCAGGCTTGCCTAACCAACTTGTTAACCTAAAAGGAGTTAGATGCAATTTACAGCAGATCAAATCGCCGCTTTAGCAGGCGGAAAAGTAGAAGGCGACGGCTCGGCAGTGGTCTCCACCTTTGCCAAAATCGAGGAGGGACATCCCGGCGCTATATCATTTCTGGCTAATCCCAAATATACCCATTATATCTACGATACCGAATCGTCGGTGGTGCTTGTAAGCGACAGCTTTAAAGCCGAGAAACCGGTGAAGTGTACGCTTATCCGTGTGGCCGACCCTTATGCCACGGTAGCTTTTCTGCTTGAAACGGCCGCTAAGCTGATGCAGCCAAACCCTGTGGGCATCGAGCAGCCCTGCCATATCGCCGAAGGCGTAGAAGTGCCGGAAGATGCATACATCGGTTCGTTCGCCTATATCGGCAAAGGGGTGAAGTTGGGCAAAGGAGTCAAAATTTATCCTCAGGCTTACATCGGCGATAACTGCAAAATAGGCGACAATGCCATCATCTACGCCGGAGCAAAGATTTACTACAACTGTGTGGTAGGCGATCGGAGTATCATACATGCTGGCGCTGTGATCGGAGCTGACGGTTTCGGCTTTGCACCTGTCGACGGACATTACAACAAGATTCCTCAGCTCGGCAACGTAGTGATTGAGGATGATGTGGAAATCGGTGCAAATACAACAGTGGACCGCGCCACAATGGGAAGCACACGCGTAGGACGAGGCACAAAGCTCGACAATCTGATTCAGGTGGCTCACAACTGCGTGGTCGGTCACGACACAGTGATGGCTGCACAGTCGGGTATCGCAGGCTCAACCAAACTCGGCTCCAACTGTATGATAGGCGGTCAGGTAGGTTTTGCCGGACATATCACGGTAGGCGACAATGTTCAGATCGGAGCCCAGTCGGGTATTCCCGGTAATATTAAGTCTGATTCGCGCATGATGGGTTCGCCCGCCACCGACATTCTTAAATATGCCAAACTTGTGGTATTCGAGAAGAATCTCCCGTCGCTTTACGACCGCGTAGCCGCCATTGAAAAAGAACTTAAGGCAAAGGCTACCGCCGAAGAAATCAAGAAATAACACCGACTAAAGATAATATCTGTCACTATGAAGCAACAAACTCTTGGCGGTGAATTCACCGTAAAAGGTAAAGGACTTCACACAGGCCTTGAAATAGAGGCTACATTCTATCCTGCACCCGAGAATCACGGATATAAATTCCAGCGCGTAGACTTTCCTGACCAGCCCATCATCGATGCTCTGGCAGAGAATGTAATCGAGACAGGCCGCGGCACTGTAATCGCCAAGGGCGATGCCAAAGTATCTACTATCGAGCACGCTCTGGCAGCCCTCTATGCCGCAGGCGTCGACAACTGTCTGATCAAGGTGGATGCCCCTGAGGTTCCCATTCTTGACGGAAGCGCAATCGTATTTGCCAACGAAATCGCACGTGTGGGCCTCAAGGAGCAGCAGGCTGACAAAAATTACTATGTGGTAAAGCATAAGATTGAGGTCCGCGACGAGCAGACCGGTGCGCATCTGACTGTGCTCCCTGACTCGGAATTCTCCATCGACGTGATGGTGGGCTATGATTCCCCCGTGCTTGCCAATCAGTTCGCACGACTGGAAAATGTGGCAGATTTCACTCAGGAAATCGCTCCCTGCCGCACCTTCGTATTTGTGCGCGAAGTGGAGATGCTGCTTCAGGCCAACCTCATCAAGGGTGGCGACCTGGATAACGCTATCGTAATCTACGACCGCAAGCTTCCTCAGGAGCAACTCGATCACATCGCCGACCTTATGGGAGTGCCCCACAAGGAAGTGGCAGATTTCGGCTATATCAACAACCGTCCCCTGCAGTTTGACAACGAACCCGCCCGCCACAAACTTCTCGACGTGATGGGCGATGTGGCTCTTATCGGCCGTCCGCTCAAAGGCCGCATCATCGCATGCCGTCCCGGCCATAAAATCAACACTACATTCGCAAAGCAAATCCGTAAGGAGATTGTGCGTCAGGAACTGCAGGCACCTACATACAACCCCTCGGTGGCTCCCCTGATGGACATCAACGCCATCCGCGCTCATCTTCCCCACCGCTACCCGATGCTTTTGGTCGATAAGGTGATTGAAAAGGGCGACAGCTATATCGTAGGCGTGAAGAATGTAACGGCCAACGAGCCTTTCTTCCAGGGACATTTCCCGCAGGAGCCTGTGATGCCCGGAGTGCTTATGGTCGAAGCCATGGCGCAGACCGGAGGTCTGCTTGTGCTCGGCACAGTCGACGAACCCGAAAAATACTCCACCTACTTTATGAAGATAGACAATGTGAAGTTCCGCCAGAAAGTAGTACCCGGCGATACACTTCTCTTCCATGTGTCGTTCATTTCGCCGCTGCGCCGCGGATGCGCCCTGATGAAGGGTGTGGCTTTCGTAGGCGACAAGGTGGTGTGTGAGTGTGAGTTCATGGCTCAGATTATAAAAAATAAATAATCAAAGGATTTAAGGAATGAAACAACCTTTCGCATACATACATCCGGCCGCCAAAATTCATCCAAGCGTGGTCATCGAGCCGTTTGTCACGATCGATCAGAACGTAGAAATCGGCGAAGGCACCCACATCGGCAGCAATGTCACAATCATGGAGGGCGCCCGCATAGGCAAATACTGCAACATCTTCCCCGGAGCTGTGATCTCAGGCATACCTCAGGATCTTAAATTCAAGGGTGAAGACACTGTAGCCATCATCGGCGATCATACCACCATCCGCGAATGTGTCACGGTCAACCGTGGTACCGCATCCAAGGGGTGGACCAAAGTAGGCAATAACTGCCTGATTATGGCTTACTCCCATGTGGCTCACGACTGCTCAATCGGCAACAATGTCATCATCTCGAATGCCACTCAGATAGCAGGCGAGGTGCAGGTAGACGATTTCGCCGTGATAGGTGGCGGTTCCCTCATCCATCAGTTCTGTCATCTCGGAGCTCACGTGATGATTCAGGGCGGTTCGCGTATCAACAAGGATATTCCGCCGTATGTAAAAGCCGGGCGTGACCCCATCGCATACACCGGTATCAACTCATTAGGTCTGCGTCGCCGCAACTTTACAAATGAGCAGATTATGGCCGTACAGGAGATTTACCGCTATCTGTATCTCTCACGACTGAATGTGTCGGATGCTGTGGACCGTATTGAGGCCGAGATTCCCGCTACCACCGAGCGCGATGAAATCATTGAATTCATCCGCAATTCCAAGCGTGGCATCGTGCGCGGATATGTATAAACAGAATCTACTTACCTAAATTCAGTGCGCCGGTGGCCGTATCGGGTCGTCGGCGCACGATGTTTTATTACGACGATGAAAACTACTCTTATGGTGGTCGGACGCACAACGACACCGTATATTTGTGAGGGCATTGAGCTGTTTACCAAACGGATACAGCATTTTGCACCGTTTGAAATCGCCACTATCTCCGATGTGAAATCCACCAAAACCATGACTCCCGACATGCAGAAACGCCTGGAGGGCCAGCAGATACTGTCGCGGCTGTCGACATCGGATCATGTGATACTTCTGGATGAGCGCGGACGCGAGTATACTTCCCGTGAATTTGCCGCCATGGTGGAGCAGCGTGCCTTAGCGGGAGTGAAAAATCTGGTTTTCGTCGTCGGCGGACCTTATGGATTCTCCGAAGAGGTCTATGCCCGGGCAAACGGCAAAATATCATTTTCTAAAATGACATTTCCCCACGAGCTTATCCGCCTGATCTTCGTGGAACAGCTTTACCGCGCCCATACCATTCTGAATAATCTGCCGTATCATCACGACTAAGAGCCGGTCGGGCAAGAGTTGGTCGTTGGCAAAATCTCAGAGAATCAGCTCGCGCATTACAGCGTCGGATGTGAGCCAGTTCGATTCAGGGATTACAATCCGGAGATTATCGTGATCATCAGCGGCAATCTGGACGGCATCCCCAGGCAATCCGGCCAAATTGGCCATGAACTGCGAGAGCAATTCCGGTCCGAACATATTCCGAGCCTTTGCTGTAGAGAACCCCTTGGCCGTGCGCAAGGAGCAGATGATATAGTCGTTGAAACGGTTTTCAACACTCTCGTCATCAACGATATATGCAGCCGTTCCCGACTCGATGGCCTTGAGATATTTTACTATTGAAGCCGGATTGAAACGCCTGACCTTGCCATCGAATGAATGAGCAGCCGCGCCCAGGCCAAGATATGGGGTGAAATCCCAATAGGACGAGTTATGTATAGCTTCGTAGCCCGGATGGGCGAAATTAGAGATTTCGTAATGGCTGAATCCTTCATCGGCAAGTCTGCGGCTTACGGCGAGATAATGTTGCTCAGCTTCCGCTTCGGAAGCTTCCCTAAGCAGCCCCTTCTGCAACCGTGCATGCAACCTTGTTCCCGGTTCGTAAGAAAGAAGATAGGCCGAGACATGCGGAGGATTGAATCTCAGCAATTTTTCCAGGTCTGCGACAGCCTTGTCGGATGTTTGACCGGGCAATCCGTAGATAAGGTCGGCATTGAAGTTGATTCCAGACGCCGACAGCGCTTCAAGAGCCGCAATGGCAGAATCGGCTGAGTGCGCTCGTCCGATAGTAGACAGCAGCTGAGAATCAAACGATTGGATTCCGATGCTTATGCGGTTGATGCCGAGGCTGACGAAGCGTGAAATGCTTTTAGAGTCGATGTCTTCCGGGTTCGCTTCGATTGTAACCTCTGAAAGCTTTTGAAAATCAATCAGCCGGTGAAGCCCCGTCATTAGTTGCTCAAGAAGTCCGGCCGGAAGCATAGATGGCGTACCGCCGCCTAAATAGATGGTGGAAATCGCGTCTTTTATTTCATACTTTCGGAAATCAAGTTCGCGGAGCAGAGCATCTACATATCGCTCCATGGTCTGTGTGCGAGGTGTGGAGTAGAAATCGCAGTATGCGCATTTCGACCTGCAGAAGGGGATATGTATGTAGAGCCCGGCCATTAAATCAGAATTTTATCGGCTCGCGCCGGCACATCTCGCGGAATGCGCAGTAGCTGCATTTGTTGTCGTCGTCAGTGCAATAGAACGGCTGGTTTTCATCGAAAAGTTCCTGAAGTTTTGCCACAAGTACATCGTTGAAATTCTGCCGGTAGGCGCGATAATCGTAGATCTGGTATTTCGATCTCGAAATTTGGACAGCGCCGCTCTCATAGCCCGTATCAGGGATAGGAGCTTCGCCGATGGTCAGAGCCGGGATATCGCTGATCATTAGCGTGCGCAGTTTGAAAATCATCGGCTGAATCGGGAGCGTGTAGCCTTCGATATGTTCCAGAGCCTGACAATAAATCATCAGCTGGAGGAAAGCCTTGACTTTATGGTCATCGAACGATTTGGCGAATGAGGGCGTATGAGTATCGTCGCCGCCGGTCTTATAGTCAATCACGCGGATTCGGTCGATATCCGGATTGTTGTGGCAGCGGTCGATGCGGTCGATTCGGCAGTTGAGGTTGATGGATTCCGACTGTCCTTCGGAATTGGTGAAAGTCAGGCGCGTGTATTCGTTCCATTCGCTATGGAGGTAGGTGAAGGGGGCGAAAGCCTTCTCGCGCTCCAGCACCTTGCGCACATTTTCGGCTATCACTTCGCGCGTGAGCTGAAGTTCGCGATGGAACTCGTCGTAACATTCTTTCCCTTTGCGAAGATGGAATTCGTTGATAGCCCGGGTGATGTAATTCTCAATCTTGTGTGGAGCGGATATGATGCTGTCGATGATATCGGCCGTGATGACAGCACCCTCGGGCGACGATTTGAGCTGCTCGTTGTAGATTTTTTCGAACACATCGTGGACGATGGTGCCGTAGACGCTCTCATCGAGCCAGTCGTGGATATCATCCTCGCGTTTGAAACCCATGATGCGCTCGAGATAGAACGACATCGGGCATGAGGCGTATTGCTCGATTGCGCTTGCCGACAGATATCTCACACCCTTGCCGGGGCGGTATTTCAGAGTCGTGCCGGTAGGATCGTACGGGTCGGGCTGATAAGCCGAAAGGGGGATGACACCTTTTTCGTCAGCGTTGGGATCCGGCCTCCGGTAAGATTCGAGCATGCGCATCACAGCCTTAGATTTCTTGACTTTATAGGCCGGAGCATTGGGAGAAGTCACGGCATAGCTAAGCACCTGATGGCGTAGATTTTCCGGTTTAAAGATGCTCTTTAGCTGGCGGATATAGCGCGACATCTGAGTTTTCATGCCGGTGGTGCGGGCGTCGTAGAGAAGAATCACACGCTTAGCCCTCGAGATAATGCGGTAGAAATAGTAGGCATAGACCCCTTCCTGATCCTGAGGTTCGGGCAGCCCGTAAGCTCCGCGGAGAAGACCCGGTATAAACGAGGCATTATATTTCGCACGCGGGAATACGCGCTCGTTCATCGACGGGATTATGATGGTGTCGAAATCGAGCGCACGAGCTTCCAGGATACCCATAATCTGCAGGCCTTCAAGCGGTTTGCCTTCGAACTGGAGGGTCTCGCCCAGAATCAGTTTGTCAATAAGGCTAAATACCGTGGCTTTCTCGATTTTAGTCTCAGGTGAGTAGACCTTGTATTCGTCGAAAAGAGCGCCAAGGCGGTCCACAGCGTCAAGATAGCGCGAGGCGAAAGTGTGCTGCAACTGGGTGAGCGATTTTTCCGGCGCATCGGCGATTCTGGTAGAAGATGCCTCAGAGGCCTCTTCGTCGTCGATTTCAGGGGTGAAAAGCAGAAGCAGTGAGCGCAGATAAGCGAGCACATCGGCCGGATTGTTCGTATCGGGTATGGCAGTAAAAATAGGAGCCAGCCATGGAAAATCGTTGAAACGCTCGGGAGCGACGTTGAACTCGCGATTGTGGCGAAGGTCGATTACCAGATGGGCACATTCCGTGTGGTGAGTACCATGGACCAGCGGATTGGAAAGCACAGTCACGACATCCTCCAGATAGAAAGTGGTCTTACCCTGGACTTTGCCGGCCTTGATCTGCATCCCGATGATATCTTTTATCAAACCGGATATGGCCGTGTTGCGCAGGCGCAGACCCATCGTGAGATTCGTGCAGCTGATCTGTTGCGGCAGAGCCGAAAGTAGCGGAATCACCATGTTTTCCTCCGGCAGCACGATAGAGGCCGACTCAAGCGGATTGGTCGTAGGGTCGGCAAGGAATTTTTCCCCGTCGGCATTCTCCTTTGCCGGGAAAATCCGGTCGAGCACCCTGCCGATGGCTTTAGCCTGGCCGATGCGCGAGGGGACTCCGAACACATCTATCTGAGGATAACCCTGAATCGGCTCCACGCAATCGTAGAGCGAAGGGTAAAGCCGGTTCAGCTCCTTCACCATTTTTGCGCCATGGAACGTTTCATGTTCGAAAGCCGGAGAGGCAATATCCCAGTAGAAATCAGCCATAGACATTCCGCTCTCCGGGTCAGTCATCGACTGAAGTCTTTTGAAGATGGCGCGTTCGGCTTTGGAAAGATTGTTGAAACCGACGAAGATATATCTGTCGTAATCGAGATCAGCCGGGGTAGCCTCCTTCAGATATTCGACCGCCGACTTTATAGCCTGACCCTGAGAATGGAGCTTCTTTCGCTTCATAGTCAGGTTGAACCCTTCATAGACCTTCTGCATGGCTTGCCAGAGGCGGAGAAAGCCTACGCCAAGGTGTTTTTTCCGCTCCTTATCTGGGCCGTCGCCATCGGAATCTGCATCATCTTCCCGGGCTAAAGCGTAGTCGATATGTTGCCAGAACTCTTCGCCCGAGTAAGGCACTTTGTCGCGCCCGAAATATTCGGCGACTACCTCTTGCTGCTCCGGTGTCAGATATGTTGATGCTATCTCTTTGAGATTCTTTACATTACGAAATATCTCCTGGGGGCTGCAAAGAGCATTGTCCACATCGTCAAAATCGGAGAGTAGGGTGTCGCCCCAGAGCGCAAACTTGTTAAAATCCACATCGCTGAGTCTGCCGCCTGACTGAGCCACAACTTTGCGGTATTCGTCGAAAAGGATGAAGAGCATCTCCATGCGCTCGGCTGGGAGAGTATCGTCGAAACTTTCGACAAAATCCACCACGGTCTGAGTGGCGGGCAACATAAGCGGCTGCCCCGACTCTGCAGCTATGTCGGAGAGATATTTCGTGAAGAAAGTGGCGCTTCGGCGCGAGGGGAACACGAAACAATATCGACAGAGCGCGTCTTTCTCATGGGTGAAATATGCTTCGGCTATCGACTGGAGAAACGGTTTCATAGCGGCTTATTTAAGCTCGGCGGCAAGCGACGGGTTGACGGAATCGAGAGTTGCGATGAAGGCATCGACAAAGGCATCGGCAGCATCGGGATAGCCCTCGTCGCGCATACGCTGTTCGCGCGAGCGGAAATCGATCAGAGCCACTTCCATCTTCATCGTATCGGTAGAGGTCTGGGTGCCGGAGGCAAGCTCCAGAGCGCGGTCGATGCCAGCCTGACGCACGGCTTCGAGGTCGGCGTCGTCGACATGGTGGGAAGAGCATGCTGCAAGAGCTAAGGCTGCGATGGCCGGAAGGTATTTTTTAGTCATAATGGCTGACATGTAGATGGTACAAATATGGTGTAGCAGGCCTGTATCGAAGCCGATGCAGACATACTCTACAAATTTACGCATTTTTTCTCAGAGAATCACCATCGCTACCTGTGCGCAACCCAGGGCATCGGCTAAAGCATTGTGATGATTGTCGAAAGGGATACCGAGAAAGTCGCAGAGCACAGGCAGGGAGAACGACGGGCATAGCTGGCGGGGGATGGTCATCCTGGCTTTTGCCAAAGTGCAATAGAAGGGATAGTCGGGATAATCCATCTGATAGCAGCGGAAGGCCGCCCGGATGCATTGCTCGTCAAAGGCTTTATTATGAGCTACCAGTGGGAGATTGCCGATCATCGGCTCAAGGCGTCTCCATACTCTATCGAAAGTGTCGGCGTCTTCGGTTATAGCGCGGTCGATGCCGTGGACCTGCTCGGTGAAATACCGGAAGTAAAATTCCGGTTCGGGCTTGACCAACTCGTAAAACCGGTCGGTAATCACCCCGTCTTCTACCTTCACTGCCCCGATGGCGCAGATGCTCGTGGGATGATTGTTGGCGGTTTCGACGTCGATGGCTACGAAATTGTCCATTTTGCTGCTTGATTGACCGGAACGGATGAGATTTTTGGGGGGAAGGCGTCAGCTGGAGGCGGCTGTGGAGTTCTCGATGGCAGTTTTCACCTGCTCCATAAGCCAGCGCGGGGTCGAGGTGGCCCCGCAGATGCCTACCGAGTCAGCATTCTCAACCCATTCAGGGCAGAACTCCGAGGGGTTGGAAATCAGATAGGTATGCGGATTAACGTCAAGGCAGTGGCCGAAGAGTACCCGGCCGTTGCTGCTTTTCTTCCCGGCCACAAAGATTATGACGTCGTGGCTTTGCGCGAATTTTTGCAACTTGCCCACACGGTTGGCCACCGAGCGGCAGATGGTGTCGTAACTTTCGAATTTTACCCCCGGCATCAGGCGCCGGCGGATTTCTGCAATTATGTCGCGGAAGCCTTCCACTGACTTTGTGGTCTGGGAGTAAAGGGCGATAGGGCGCGAGAAATCCACTTTGTCGAGTTCGTCGATATGCTCTATCACGATAGCCTCCCCGTTGGTCTGACCTACAAGGCCGTTTACCTCAGCGTGGCCGTTCTTGCCATAAATCACTATTTGCGGGCGGTCGCCGTCGGTCGCGTCGTAACATTGCTTAATGCGCTGCTGGAGTTTTAGCACTACCGGGCAGGTGGCATCGATAATCTCAATATTGTTGGCTACAGCAGTGGCATACGTCGAGGGAGGCTCACCATGGGCACGGAGAAGCACCTTCACATCGTGCAGGCGGTGAAGATCCTCATGGGTGATTACCTTCAGGCCACGCTCCGCCAGACGATTCACCTCATCGCTATTATGGACGATGTCGCCAAGGCAATAAAGGGCGCCGGAGCTGTCAAGTTCGGCTTCGGCCTTGCGAATGGCAGTGACCACTCCAAAGCAGAATCCGGAATCAGAATCTATTTCTACGAGCATGGCTGTTGGGCGGTTAGGTGAGCGAGGGTTAAGGGCTCTGTCAGTAATATCCGACGAGGGATCATTTAGAGGTCAATCGGCTGATGACGTTGTGATACTGGTCGATAAGCCAACGGTTCTGTTCATCAATAGTCATCGTGGAATTGTCGAGGGCTATGGCGTCGTCGGCTTTGCGTAGGGGGCTTTCCTTGCGGGTGCGGTCGATTAGGTCTCGGCTTTCCACGTTGGCCAGCACTTCATCGAAGGTGGTGTCGACTCCCTTGGCCTGCAGCTCCTTGAACCGGCGTTCGGCACGCGTGCGCGCTGAAGCGTCAACGAAGATTTTCAGCTCTGCATTGGGGAATACCGTGGTGCCGATATCTCGGCCATCCATCACTATCCCTTTCTCCTTGCCGAAAGCCTGCTGCTGCTCGACGAGGAAATGGCGTACGGCCGGTATGGCTGAAACGTCGGATACATGGCCCGACACTTCGAGTCCGCGGATTTCGTTTTCTACGTCTTCTCCGTTAAGGATAGTGTGCTGGCTGCCGTCGGCATCGCGCTTGAAAGTGACAGAAATACGGGGCAGGGCAGCGGTGAGTACCTCTGTGTCGACTGCGCCGTCGGCTGCAATCAGCCCGTGACACATGGCGTAGAGAGTCACGGCGCGATACATAGCGCCCGTGTCGACATAATTGTAGCCGAGGCTTCGGGCCAGAGCTTTGGCCATCGAACTTTTACCTGAAGAGGAGTAGCCGTCGACAGCTATGATAATCTTTGGAGCTTCCATCAGTAGAGCAATTCGTTAAGGTTGAGATTCAGATTGAGCATCAGAGTGGTAGCTCCCGAATGAGGCTGGGCGAAAGCCAGCGCCACATTGAAGCGGCGCGTGTTCATGCCTGCGCCGAGGGAGAAACCCGAGAGGAAGCTGCGCTTGTAGGTGCTCATATCAGTGCGGGTCTTATAGTTATAGCCGAGGGCTATGAAAAAGCGGTCGTTGGGGATAAAATCCACGCCAAACACGAGGTGGCGGAAAAGATTGGAGGCAAATTTGTCGGTTTTGACAAATTCTTCGGTCTGAGTGCCGTCGCCGGTTTTCCAGTAGGGGAGATGCCATATATTGAGCTTCCAGGCGGTGATTGAGAAGCGGATAGGCACTCCGGGAAACATTTTTGAAATACCGAGGCGAAGGTCGATAGGGAGACGGTCGTGGGTCTCGTTGAATTTCTTCACCTGACCGCCGAGATTAGCCGCCACGAGAGAAGCCGAAAATTCGCTGTCGGGATCGTAGTAGTTGATACCAAGGTCGGTGGCTATAGCCAGGGCCGAGTAAGCTTCGTAGCTGGAGTAAAGAAATTTGAGCGTGATGCCGCCGCGCAGACGGTCGGTAATGTCGTATGAGAACGTTCCGTTGAAGTTTACATCCTTAGGGGAGAAGGAACCGATGATATTACCGAATTCGTCGGCCGCCGTAATGCTGCCGTAGCCGAAATATCTGATTCCGGCGCTCCAGGCTCCGCGCTCTGTGGCCGAATGAGCATAGCGCACACCGGCGAAGTTGGAGCCGCCCATATAGTGCATATAGTCTACGAGAATCTGATTGCTCATCTCGGAGCCGAGCAGGGCAGGGTTCTGGTCGGTGACGCTCAGTTCGTCTTCAATCGTGGTAATGTTGACGCCGCCCAGGCCGTAGATGCGTGCTGAGGATGTGGTCTCCAGATAGTTGTAGGCAGTGGAGCCATCCTGAGCCATGATGGCCGGGGAAACGAAACAACTGGCCGCAAGGGCTGCAGTCAGCGATATATATAGGCGTTTGTTCATTAAAATCAATAGCGTGAATCATATTATTAACGGATTTACCCGTCCATCTATTACATTCCGGCCGAATTTTTCCCGGATAGGCCACTATGCAGAAGGCCGGAGTCTTAAAGGCTGTTGTCCCATAAGTCTTTTGTCTGAAAAAAAATCGCAAAATTCCGGCAAAAAAGTAGGGCAGATATATTGCACGATTTCGAGGAAAATTCCTAAATTTGCGCTTTAAAATTCGAACACGAGCCGTATGAAATTTACCAAAATGCATGGTATCGCCAACGACTACGTCTACATCGACTGCACCGACGGGACGTTTGGTGGTGAAACGCCGGCAATTCTGACCGACGACGAGTGTATAGCCAAGGCCTCACGCCTGCTCAGCGACCGCCATTGCGGTGTGGGCGGCGACGGCATCATCCTCATTCTCCCCTCAGCTACTTCTGATTTTAAGATGCGCATCTTTAATGCCGACGGTTCGGAAGGTAAGATGTGTGGCAATGGCTCCCGCTGCGTCGGCAAATATGTCTACGACCATAATCTTACCCGGTCAAACTCCATAACGCTCGAAACTCTTTCGGGCGTTAAATATTTGCAACTCAATCTGGGCGCCGATTCGCTGGTCGATACTGTAAAGGTCGACATGGGTGAGCCGGAATTCACACCTTCCGCCATCCCTGTGAATGTGGCAGAAGGAGCGTCAAATGTCCGTATCCCTGTGGAAGACGGTGGAACACATTTTGAAATCACTGCCGTGTCAATGGGCAATCCTCATGGCGTGATATTCGTCGACGAACCCACGGATGACCTTGTGCTTGGCGTGGGTCCGATGCTGGAAAAACACCCCATGTGGCCCGACCGAGCCAATATCGAGTTCGCCAAGGTGCTGAACCGCAACGAGATCCGGATGCGCGTATGGGAACGCGGCAGCGGAGAGACGATGGCATGCGGCACAGGCGCCTGCGCCACGGCAGTGGCAGCGATGCTAAATGGCCTGACGGAGCGCCGCGTGAAAGTGCATCTTATCGGCGGTACGCTCGAAATTTTCTGGGATCCCGACACCAACCATGTGATGATGACCGGCGGCGCCACGGAAGTGTTCCATGGCGAAGTGGATCTCGGCCTGTTAGGATTGTATAAATAAGATATCAAGGCAAATATCTGATGATTTGCCAATGCAAAAAATTAAAGTAACACCCGAATATAATGTTTAAGATCAACGATAATTTCTGTAAACTCGCCGAAAGTTACCTGTTTTCAGAGGTTGCTAAGCGCATCAACAAATATAAGGAAGAGCATCCCGAAGCCGATATAATCCGTATGGGTATCGGCGATGTGACCCGCCCTGTCTGCGAAGCTGCCATCAAGGCCATGCATAAAGCCGTAGATGATGAGGCATCATCGACTAATTTCCATGGCTATGGTCCGGAGCAGGGGTATGGATTCCTTCGTGAAGCCATTGCCAAGAATGACTATCAGGTCCGTGGCATCGAAATCGCTCCTGACGAAATCTTCATCAGCGACGGTGCAAAGAGTGATACCGGCAATATCGGCGATATCCTTGCCCGTGGCAATCGGGTAGCGGTGACCGATCCGGTCTATCCGGTCTACGTAGACACCAACGTGATGGGAGGCCGCGCCGGAGAGCTGGATGCCGATGGCTGCTGGAGCAGTATTATTTACCTCCCCGTGACGGCCGAAAACGGTTTTGTCCCGGCGCTCCCGGCCGAGGTGCCCGATGTGATCTATCTGTGCTATCCCAACAATCCCACAGGCACTGCGCTGACCCGCAGCCAGCTTAAAGTCTGGGTGGACTATGCACGCAGTCACGGATCACTCATACTGTTTGATTCGGCCTATGAGGCGTTTATCCGTCAGGAAGATGTGCCCCACAGCATTTACGAAATCGAGGGTGCCCGAGAGGTGGCTATCGAATTCCGCAGTTTCTCGAAGACAGCCGGATTCACCGGTGTTCGCTGCGGCTACACGGTGGTTCCGAAGTCGCTGTTCGGCGAGGATTCTCAGGGGAAGAAAATATCGATGAATCATCTGTGGCTTCGTCGCCAGTGCACGAAGTTCAATGGTGCAAGCTATATCTCGCAGTGTGCCGCAGCAGCTGTCTATACTCCCGAGGGACGCAAACAGACCACTGACACCATCGATTACTATCTGCGCAATGCAAAGGTAATGCTTGAGGGGCTGCGCGAAGCCGGCCTCGAGGTTTTCGGTGGAGAGAATGCACCCTATGTCTGGATTAAGACTCCGGCGAATGTCGGCTCCTGGGAATTTTTCGACCTTTTGCTCGACCGCTGTCATGTGGCCGGTACACCCGGTGCCGGATTCGGTCCGTCGGGCGAGGGGTATATCCGTCTGACGGCTTTCAACACATACGAAAACACCGTCGAGGCTGTGCGCCGAATAAAGGCTGCGGATTTCAAATAATCCGATTCAGGAAACGAAAAAGTTATTATTGGTAAAAAAGATTATAGTCATTTATTATTCATTCATTATGTCATTGCTAAGATTCAAAGCAGTAGAGGAAGCCTGCGACCGTAAGCCTGTCAAAGTGACGGCGCCGACTGAGAGCACCGAAAAGTACTACGCTAAGGCTGTGTTCAACCGGGAGAAGATGTATGAGTATCTTCCCAAGCAGACCTACGACCGTCTGGTTTATGCTATCGACAACAAGCAGCCTATCTCGCGTGAGCTTGCCGACAGCATCGCCGACGGGATGAAACGCTGGGCCACTGACAACGGTGCGCACCACTACACCCATTGGTTTCATCCTCTGACCGGAGGTACAGCCGAAAAGCATGATAGCTTTATCGAGCACGATGGAAAAGGCGGGGTGGTTGAGGAATTTTCCGGCAAACTGCTTGTTCAGCAGGAACCAGACGCATCGAGTTTCCCCAACGGAGGTATCCGCAACACCTTTGAGGCGCGAGGCTACTCAGCATGGGATATCTCATCGCCGGTATTTATCGTTAACGAGACTCTCTGTATTCCGACTATTTTCATCTCATATACGGGAGAGTCGCTCGACTTTAAGACTCCGCTTCTGCGAGCTCTGAATGCTGTCGATAAAGCTGCCACAGCTGTGGCTCAATATTTCGATAAGGATGTGCGCCATGTGATGTCGTATCTCGGCTGGGAGCAGGAATATTTCCTGGTTGACAAGGCTCTGTATGACGCCCGCCCCGATCTGGTGATGACCGGACGTACGCTCATGGGACATGAAAGCGCTAAAAACCAGCAGCTTGAAGACCACTATTTCGGCGCTATTCCTTCACGTGTGCAGGCTTTTATGCTCGATCTTGAGATTGAGTGTCATAAGCTGGGCATTCCGGCACGTACCCGACACAACGAAGTGGCTCCCAATCAGTTTGAGCTGGCCCCTATTTTTGAGGAGACCAATCTGGCCAACGACCATAACCTTCTGCTGATGACGGTAATGGACGATGTGGCCCGTAGGCATAACTTCCGTGTGCTGCTTCACGAAAAGCCGTTTGCCGGAATCAATGGCTCGGGCAAGCACAACAACTGGAGCCTTGGCACCGACCGCGGTACTTTACTTTTCTCGCCCGGAAAAACTCCGCGCGAGAATCTCCGATTCATCACCTTCTTCGCCAACGTTATGGCGGCTGTATACCATCATAACGGCCTGCTGAAGGCATCTATCGCTTCTGCTACGAACGCCCACCGTCTTGGAGCGAATGAGGCGCCCCCTGCCATCATCTCGATCTTCACCGGCAAACAGATAGCCGATCTGCTTGAACGCCTGGAGAAGAGCACCGATGATGAACTGATTACCTTCTCGGGCAAGGAGGGGATAGACATGGGTGTGGCCCAGATCCCCGAGATTATGCTCGATAATACCGACCGCAACCGCACATCACCCTTCGCTTTCACCGGCAACCGATTCGAATTCCGTGCAGTCGGTTCGTCGGCCAACTGCGCCTCGGCGATGATAGCCCTTAACGCCGCTGTGGCAGAGCAGCTTAAGCAATTCAAGGCCAGAGTGGAGGCCCGTGTAGCCCGTGAAGAATCGCTCTATCACGCTATCCTCGAAGAGGTTAAGGCTCTTATCATCGAATCCAAACCTATCCATTTCGATGGCAACGGCTATTCCGACGAATGGAAAGCCGAGGCAGAGCGCCGCGGGCTGGACTGCGAGACATCTGTGCCGCGCATCTTCGACGCTTACCTCCGTCCGGAGTCGGTGAAGATGTTCGGGTCGACCGGAGTATTCTCCGAGTTTGAACTGAAGGCCCGTAATGAAGTGAAATGGGAGACTTATACTAAGAAAGTACAGATAGAATCGCGAGTGCTCGGCGATCTGGCTATCAACCATATCATTCCAGTGGCTACGCGCTATCAGTCTGTACTTGTCGACAATCTTGTAAAACTTAAGACGCTATTCCCGGTAGCCAAGGCTTCCGAACTCACATCGGGCGATCTGGGTACCATCGAAAAGATGTCGCACCATATGAGTCTTATAAAAGAAGAGTTCGAGCGCATGACCGAAGCCCGCAAGGCAGCAAACCGCATCACTGACGAACGCGAAAAAGCGATCGCTTACCACGACACAGTGATTCCGGCTATGGAGAAGATCCGTACGCATATCGATAAACTTGAGCTTATGGTTGACAACGAAATGTGGCCTCTGCCCAAATATCGCGAAATGCTTTTTATCCGCTAAACTTCGGCGGTGATGCAACAGAAAATCGGGGACGTGCCAGCGTGGTCACGCCCCCGATTTTTATAGCATTACAGGATTCTATTTGTCTACCTTAGGAGTATTCGTCTGGTTGTCAGCTGGATTTGCAGAGGGCTGAGCCTCGGATGTGCCGGGATTCTGAGCGGAAGCCGGAGTCGCGGTGGAACCGGCGAACAGTTTCGAAAGATATTTCTCCTGGAACCGCTGGAACAGCTCCCAGAAGTTCGGTACGAACAGAGTACCCACAAAGGCATTGACGGCCATGCCGAACACTACAGCGCATCCGAGCGAGATTCGGCTTTCAGCTCCGGCTCCGGAGGCAAACAGCATAGGCATCACGCCGAACACGAAAGCCAGAGCTGTCATCATAATCGGTCGGAAACGCACCTCGCCACCCATCTGGGCTGCCTGACGGATGGGCATCCTGGATTTGCGGTAGTCGATGGCATACTCTACGATAAGGATTGCATTCTTGGCCGCGAGCCCGAGCAGAAGGATGATGCCGATCTGAGTGTATATGCTGACGCTTTGATTCATGAAGAAACATCCGAGGATGGTACCGAGAATAGCCGTCGGCATCGCTATGATCACAGCCATAGGATCAGTCCAGCTTTCATACTGAGCAGCCAGAACCAGCAGCGTCATTATCACCGCGAAAATAAGTACGGCTGTAATCGACGTGCCAGCCTGAGTCTCCTGATAGGCCTCGCCGGTCCATGCATAGCTGAAATTGTTTTGCGTGGTTTTCTGAATTATTGCTGTCCGATAAAACTTTTTGAGCGAATGAAAAATTAGCGCTGGCTTCTATTGCAGGAGTCAGCGCTATTCG